>Ga0080064_1000399_pt1 | contig 118797 bp, 97 predicted proteins | sample Subgrocontami54m_FD_69260 | JGI IMG/M metagenome (GOLD analysis project Ga0080064, IMG submission 69260) | Subsurface groundwater microbial communities from S. Glens Falls, New York, USA - GMW46 contaminated, 5.4 m (SPADES assembly) (version 2) ...
GACACGGCCCGGACTCCGCGTGTCGACGTCGCACAACCGGACGACCGGCCCGTCGATGTTCCCACCGACCGACCACCGCTCACCGGCTGCCGCGCGGAGGCGATTCCGCGCGCCGGCCCGGTGACGAACATCGCAGCGCCCGGGCGCACCGAACCGGTGGCGGTCTACGATCCCGCGACGAACCGAGTCATCGTGCTGGGTGGTATGGTCGCCGGACACGCGCGAACGACGGAGATGTACGCCGTCGATCTCGAAACGCATCGCGTTCAGGTTCTGGCGCGCACTGGCGAGTCGGGGCCCATTCCGCTCTTCGCACAGCCGGTGTGGGACGCGCCGCGACATCGGGCCATTGTCATCGGTGGAGTTCAAATCGGGCGTGCGAGTGCGGAGACGCTCGCGATCGTCATCGACGGCAATCAGGCGACGGTTTCGCGCCTCGAGGACTACCCCGCGGGACCGGTTCAACAAGTCGCCGCGGCGATCGATGCGCCGCGCGCACGAATCATCGCGACCGGCGGCGCAGGAATCGAGGGCCGAACGAGTGCCACGTTCGCGTTGGTCCTCGCGACCGGTCGATGGCAGCGCATTCTCGAGCCAACGCAAGGGCCGCCTGCCGTGACGTTGCGCACGATGGCGTACGACCCGACGACACACCGAATGGTTCTCACGGGAGGCACCGTCGACGACTCGTTGAGTTACGCACTTCCGCTCGAACCGCTCGGAGCATGGCAGCGTCTCGACGTGCCGCTGCGCTTGCTTCCGCGAACGCCACGAGTGCTCGCCTGGGATGACCGCGTCTGCGGCTTTCTCCTCGTGTCGAGCGGCGGAACTGCGACCCGCTGCGTTCATCCGACGCGGTTCTTCCGCACGGACGCTCCCGACGACGTCACGTCTCTCGCCGACATCGACGTGTCGGCACTCGGGCGCTTCTCGTCGGCGACATTGTACGACCCCGTGCGTGAGCGATTGATCTTCGTCGGTGGCGACGAGTGCACGACGGCCGGGGTTGCCAACGACGTGCTGGTGGAGTCACTCGACGTCGTCACGCTCGTGCACTGAGCCGACACTCGACATTGGATCGCGCGGATTCGCCTGGGGGTCGGCGCTCAACCTTGACGCGCGCCGCTTCCAGCGTTCACGCTCGCGAGACAATGAAGCATCGCCAGTGGTCAGGTCTCGGAATCACGTGTGCGGCGATGTGTCTCGCTGCGTGTGGCAACGGCGCGCGTGTCGATGCCGGCGACGTAGCGTCTGCAGACTCGGTGCCAGTCGATGGCAGTGCCGCGGACGCTGGCGGCGACGCCCTTGCAGCGGATGGCGGCGCGGGGATCACGATCCCAGACCCAGGGAACGGCGTCGCGGAGTGGATCGTTCCGGGGACGTCACCGGCCATGATGGCCGCGGACATGAGCACTCCCGACACCGCGTTTCCGGTCGGTGTCGTTCGGTCGTCTCCGGGGTACCTTCAAGCGTGGTCGGGGCCGAATGGAGACGCGTTCTTCGTGTTTCGGACCGGCCCGATGTTCACGGACTTCCGCGTCGCTGGCGTGCACGGAGTCCCGACCGGCGATCCGGACTTCATTCACGTTCACGACGGCGCGGGGCTCGTGTTCGGGCCTGAGATCATGCCGGTGACATCGACGCCTTCGTCCGGCCGGTGGACGCTCGAAGCGGATCACGTGTACGTCTTGGAGATCCACTTTCCCGGCGGAACGTTCTTTTGATGACCCCATGTCGCTCCGTGAGAGCGACGAAGGAAGGGGGAGTCTGTGACGACCGGCACGACGACGTGGCGTTGCGGCTGTTGGCTCGCCGCGCCTCAGTGGCACGACGGCTCGAGTGTCCCATCGCGACTCGAACCCTCCGGCGCGAGATACCAAACGATACGTTGCGTGGGCTCGGCCCCCTGCGATGCGTTGATCGGCGCGGTGAACACCGTGACCACACCGAGACGGTCGGCGACGAGGGCACGCATTCCGCTCGAATCGTAGAAGCCGCCCGTGAGCGAGCCCAGTCGATCGACGCGGATGACCGGCCCATCGGCTGCGGGAACCCACGCGACCGCGTGTGTGTAGTCGTAGCGCGTGTCGCAGCGCGCTTCGCCTCGCCGAGGAAAGCGATACACGACTTCGATGTCCTGCGCCGCGCTCCCGTTGTCGAATGGCACCGAACGCACGCGGGACGACAATTCGCACCGTGGCGCACGACAGGCCCGATGCGGGAGGACTCGCCCGATCACCGCGGTGGTCGTCGCGGCCGTGGTCAGTTCGCGGACGGCGCGGAACAGGCAATGATCACTGCGCGTGTGTCTGCGCAACGCGAGGTACACCGTTTCGTTGGGAGGCACCGGACATCCGTGAAGCTCGCGCACGAGTTCGAGATACGGCGGTCCGCCCGGTGCCCGCGGTTCGATGAAGAACGCTCCGGGCGTGGCTTGACACGGTGAGGCGTCGGGCCGTGTGTACACCCAGACCGGATCGTCGCTGTCGGTCGCGCCGGCAGCCACCGCCGCGGCCCGGGTGAGTTCTTCGCGTTCAGGGTACGCGTCGCTCGCCCGACGCAACATCGCTTCGTGCAGCACGAGACTCGATGGTTCAGCACCCTCGTGAACCACCGAGACTCGCAGCGGTTGCGGACAACCGATGTCGACTTCCGTGACTTGCATCGGGACGGGCATCGCCGACGGGGACGACGCATCGGGTCGCGGCGAGGACGCGTCGGTTGGCAAGGACCATCCATCGTGGCCGCCTCCGTCCACTGCGGCACCGATCACCGGAGCGCGGGCCACCACGAGCCGACGGCGTTCCTGATGATCGCTGCACGAAAGTGTAGTCAGCGCGACGGTCGGAAGGACGAGCGCGAGTGAATACGCCGCGACATTGCAAGAAAGGAGTTGCCGGCGGTCCATGATCTTTCGTTGCGTCAGTCGAGCCTCGATCCTCACGACTCCCGCACGACCCGCCTCGTTCGCACGACCGCGCGGGGCAACGCGAGAATCTCGGGATCGCCCGTCACGAGGACAGCGTGCTCGATGCGCGCCGTCGCAACCGCGAATGCGTCTGCGTACGAAAGAGCGTGTTCGCCTTTCAGCTCCGCCGCGGCGAGCACAACGGTGTCCCGGGCAGGAAGGATCTCGACGGGTCCAGACCGAAAGCGCGCGACATGCCGGCGTGCAAGCGCGAGTCCCTCGAGATGGATCAGTCGGTACAGAACTTCCCCGAGGTTGACGATGCTCATCCCCAATCGCACGCGCCCCGCGGCCGCCTGGTTCACGTAGTGCCCGATGACCGCGATCGCAGGCCGCTCACCCTTGAGCAACGCGAGCGCCGCCCATGCGTCAAGTACGATGACGCGCATCGCGTTCGATCTCCCGACGATGCTCGCGCTCGAGATCGCCGACAGGATCGCCGCGCGTCACGATTCCCGCGACGCCTTCGACCCACGCACTTGCTGTCCCGCGCCGCGCGCGACGGAATACGACGCGCTCGCCGTCCGGCGACACCGCGACTTCGAGTGCAGCTCCTGGCTTCCATCCCATGCGATCACGTACGGCTTTTGGAATGACGACCTGGCCCTTCGTCGTGAGCCTCGTCGCGCCGACTGAGCCAGTAGACATCTTACCGCCATGGTAAGACAGTCGACGCGGAGTGTGCAAGTCCCACGCTTCGGGCGTGGACCGCTGGACGATCGCGCGCAACGCGGCCGGCAGTGGTATCGTACGGAATGCGTCGCGACGATGCCGGACCCCGACGAGACGGAGCGCAGCGTGACGAAGTTCACTTCGAGGATCAGGGGCTGATCGCACGGGGTGGGCAAGGCGAAGTGCGCCGTGTGGTCCAGAACGACCTGACGCGCCGCGTGGCGATGAAGCTCTTACAGTGCGACGGCCCACCCGACGACGAGACGACTGCCCGCTTTTTCGAAGAGGCGCGCATGCTGGGGCTTCTCGAGCATCCGAACATCCCGCCGGTCCACGAGATTGGCATCGACGCGGCGGGCCGACCGTTCTTCACGATGAAGCTCGTCGAGGGCGAAACGCTGGAGAGCCTCCTACGTCGCGAGACATTTTCTCCGGGGTCCGAAGACGATCTCATCGAGATCCTCGGAGTCTACCTCAAGGTCTGCGACGCCGTCGCGTACGCGCACAGTCGCGGCATCCTCCATCGCGACCTGAAGCCTGACAACATCATGGTGGGCACGCACGGGCAGGTGTACGTGATGGACTGGGGCCTCGGTCGAAGGTTCGAGCGGAGCGCGTCGACACCGCCGTCGCCGGACGCCAAGCTGGATCCGTTACGCGACGAAGATCTCGGTCGTCGACGACCACGCGGGCATTTCGAAATCTCGGGCACGCCGGACTACATGGCTCCCGAACAGGCCCGCGGCGAGATCGCGACGTTCGACGATCGCACCGATGTGTTCACGCTCGGCGGCATCTTGTATCGGATTCTCACCGGCAGGGCCCCGTACGTCGGAGAGAACAGCCGTGCCACGCTGCTCCTCGCGATTGGCGCCGACATCGTCGATCCGCGCGCGGTCGCCGCAACCGCGGACCTTCCGACGGGACTTTGCGAGATCGCGATGACGGCGTTGCAGAAGGAGCCCAGCGATCGCTACGCTTCGGTGCAAGAACTCCGTGCGGAAGTCGATCGCTTCCTGCGCGGGACGGGGAGATTTCCAACTGCCTCATTCTCTACGGGAGAGGTTGTCGTGCGTGAGGGAGACCCCGGCGACAAGGCATTCATCATCGTGAAGGGAACCTGCGTCGTCTCCAAAGATCTGGGCGGGCGACGGATGGTGTTGCGAAACCTGGCCGCGGGCGACGTGTTCGGCGAAGCAGCCCTGTTCACTCGGCGGGCGCGCGTCGCAACCGTCGAAGCGACGACCGACGTGGTCGCGACGATCGTCACGCGCGATGCCATCACGCAGGAATTCGGCAGAAACGGTTGGGTCGGTCGTCTCGTTGCAGCGCTCGCGCGGAATTTCCGGGAAGTCGACGCGCGCGCGACCCGACTGCACCTCGACGCCGAGCGCGCCACGATCGCGATGGAGGTATTCCGCTCGATGCTCGCGGCGGCGGCCTCGACTGGTGCCCCGCGTCCAGAAACCGCGTGGCCGGAGATACGACGCCGCCTCGCCGCGCAGCTCGAGAGACCCGAGAGCGAGGTAGACGAACTCGTCGCGGGCGTCTCGGGAATTCGCGTGGATGCCGCCCGTGGCGTGGTGAGGCTCGCCGAGTAGCGCGAAAGGCCGGTACTCGTTCGTTGGCGCGTGCGAACCGCTTAGAACGACGGTTCGTGGCGCTCGATGGGCTGTCGCCGAGTGACTTCCAACGGGACGATGGCGTCGATCGTTCGGCCGCCGCTGCGGAAACGCGCGCGCAACCGGAACCGTTCGTACCACGTCGCGTACACTGCCACGGCCTGGAACGACACCTCGATCCTGACGCGAGCGCCGCCCGCGATCGTGACGGACAGTCCGCGCCGAATCGTGCACGCTTCACACTCGAGCCCAACCAGGGACGTCGGGCGTACCGTCCACGTCGGCCTTCTGGAGTCACCCAGCTCGAGTGCGATCGAAACCACGCTCAGCGTCGCCGCGCGTGCGCCCGCGTTGTGCACGTTGAAGCTCGCGTCGCCGACTTGCGCAGGTGCACCGCCGTGCGCGTGGCTGACCCTCCGCACGCTGCCGACGACCGACAGACCGACGACGCCCTGCCCGCGCGCGACGGGCGCCGCGAGCGCCCATGCAGCGAAAACGAGCGCAGTGGCGACGGTCATGCGACTCACGGGAGCTGTCTCTTTAGCACGGGGAAAGAGGAACTCGGCCTCTCGATCGGCGTCGCTCGCCGCCACGGGCAGCAACCGAATGCCTCGCCTCGTCGCATCGAACGTCGCCTCGGTGCCACTTGGTCGTCGTGGTTGCCGGTGCTATGATGACCAACATCATGGCTACAATGGTTGGCGTTCGTGATCTCAAGCTCCACGCGCCGAGACTCGTCGAGCGGGCAGCGCGTGGCGAACGCATCGTCATCACGCGCTACGGGCATCCGCGGGCGTCGCTCGGGCCCGTCCGTGACACCGGCGATGCCGCCGTGGAGCCGACGGGTCGCGCGGCGGAGTGGGGCGCCGAGCGGGCCGCGTTCGAGCGGCTACAGCCGGCCATCGAGAAGAAGTACCGGGGGCGGTGGGTCGCCATCGTGAACGGTCGCGTGGCCGACGCCGGCGCGGACCATGGCGCTCTCTACGAACGGGTTTGGAAGAAGCACGGCGGGCGAGCGTTCTTCATCGGCCGGGTCGGGACTCCGCCGCCCGTAGTCGAGATGACCGGGTTCGAGACCGAATGAAGCGTGCGCTCGATCGTGCGTTCGATCCTCCGGCGGCCGTCGTCCCAGTGCGCTTGCGTGTGCCCGGCGGCGTGGAATGGACCGCGCTGGCGGCAAAGATCGACACGGGCGCGGACCTCTGCGCCGTTCCCGAGCGTGTGCTGGAGGCCTTGGATGTCGCACCGGTGCGGATCGTGCGGGCCGCGACGTTCACGGGTACGCTCCAAGAGGTTCAAGTGTATCGAATCGATCTCGAGTTGGCCGGCGAGGTCCTCGCGCGAATCGAGGCACTCGCTACGCGCCGGCCGTACGTCATCGCGGGGCGTAACGCACTTCGACACTTCGTGCTGAGGATCGACGGGCCGCGCGAGCGCTTGGAACTACGGCGCGGGGCGGGGTGAGCGGCTTCCGATTCGTTGAGTTCTCGAACGCTGCGTCGCGCATCGCGCGTCGCACACCGCGCGCCACGCGTCAGTAGAACTCGTCCGCACCGATGTCGAACAGCAACTCGTTCGGTCGCGCCTGCGCGTCGAAGTCTCGCACCGGCGTGCCAACCGTGAGCCCCGTGTTGCGACACGGTGACAGCGCCATCAAGTGCCACGTGGGGTCGAGCAGCGGATTGGCTTGGATGTTCCCCGCCGCGCCCGGCACCATGGCATTCACCATCGCCGCGGTCGCGAGCGGCATCGCGCCGCGCCACAGGAAGATCGTCGGCGTCGCCGGGTCGAACAGATCGTTGTTGCGGAACGACGCAACTTCGCTGTTCACGTTCGTCTCGACGAACGGAATGTTCAACGCGGCGGCACCGAGCGTCGCGTTGCGAATGATGTTGTTGTTGAACACGCCCATCGGAGGCGTGACCATCGCCGAGGTCACGGTCACGCCAGTCCGCGGACCGCATCCCGTGCACGCGGAGTATTCGATGGTGTTGTTCACGACGTTGATCCCCGCGAGAACTGGCGCGACAGGCTTCTCCCAGAACATGCTGTGCTCCGTCGCAAAGCAGGTCTGGTCACGGATGACGTTGTTGTAGAACTGCGATGAACTCAGCCCGCGAATGTGCGCGCCGAAGTACGGCCCGCCTGGCGCGCCCGCGCCACGACACGATGGCGCGATGATCCGATTGCTGTCGAACGTCGGCGACGTCGTATCGACGAGAAGCCCGGCCGACACGCCCGCCGCCGTAAGCGTCCCTGCATCCATCGTGCTGTTCGTGAAGCGCGTGCAGCCGCCTGCCATGCAGCGCGCGCCGTACATCGATGCAGACACCGCCGAACCGCCGCGCATCGGGACGACGCGGTCGAGCGTCGCCGGCGATCCGGTCGATTGCATTCCCCAACACGTCGCGCCGATTTCGCAGCCCACCATCGAACCGCCGTTCGCGCTGAGCGTGCACATCGCGCCCGCGACATCGACGCCGATGTGCGTCCCGAGGTTGCCGCTGGCACCGAATGCGTTGACGGTCGTGAGCGAAGGCGCACCGGTGCAGTTGTCCAGGTGCACGCCGCGCGAGAACCCCGCCGCCGCGACGCTGATCGATCCGCCGTTGATTCCCATCGGGCCGACGAGCGTCAATCCCGCCACGTTGCCGGTCGCCCAGAGTCCCGTCGTCGTCGTCTCGGCAGAGCCCGACGTGATCGACCCGCCGGTGATGCGCGTCGCGCCGCAGCCGACGCAATTGACGCCGACAGACGTGAGAGGTGTGCCGGTGTTGCTGATGACGATGACGTTCGTAAGCGTGGGAGTGCCTTGCTCGATCTGCACGCCGACAGCGAGACCTCCCGAGGGCGCAGCCGCATTGTACGTGCCGCGCAGGACAGCGGGCGCACTGACACCGAGCGCACTTCGGACGATGCGCAATCCGTACGACGTGGGAGCTTGACCGCCCAAGACAGTGAGATCGATCAGCTGCGCTGAGGCGTCGGTGACCGTGATCGCGGACGACGTATTGACGAGCGACGGGAGCCCGATCACCGTGAACCCGTCGAGTGCGGTAATCGCAGTCAGCCCGGCGGGCACTCGTACTCCCACGGTCGTCGTGTCCTGGATGCGCGTGACGTACGTTCCCAGTCCGCGCACCCACGTGTCGCAACGATACGCGCCGATCACGCTCGCGCCTTCGACCATGCCGACGTCTTCTGTGTACGTGGCCGGCGCGCCACCCGGCACGGCACACACGCAGACGTCCGCTCCGCCACCGATGGCAACGGCGTTCGCGATTCCCGCAGTGATCGTGTTCAGCGGCGCGCTCGACGAGCCCGAATTGGTCGCGCTGCCAAGCGGCGCGGGCGCGACAAATGTGCCGCGACACGATATCGCTCCGGCGACGCACTGCGTGACTCCGCGACACTGACCCACCGTCAGTCCGCACGCCACGCCGCCGCCCGGGTTGCCGTCGTCGATCATCGCGTTGCAATTGTTGTCGAGGCCGTCGCATACCTCGGCCACGGGGACGATTTCGCCCGCGCACGCACCGAACGCACCGCCCGAACACGTCTGCGTTCCCGTGCGACACAGGCCGACACCCGCTGTCCCCGCGGGACCGGAGTAGCAAACGCGCGGCGCGATGCCTTCGTCGACCGTGCCGTTGCAATTGTTGTCGCGGCCGTCGCAGGTCTCCGCGGACGGCAGCACTTCGCCCGTGCACGCGCCGAAGGTTCCCGCAATGCACGATTGCGTGCCTGCGCGACAGACGCCCACGCCGACCGTCCCAGCCGGTCCCGCGTAGCACGCACGGGGCACGACGCCGTCGTCGATCGTGCCGTTGCAATTCTCGTCGCGGCCGTCGCACGTTTCCGCGCCGGGCAGTACGTCGCCGACGCACGCGGTGAAACTTCCGCCCATGCACATTTGCACTCCGGCCCGGCAGATCCCCACGCCCGCGGTGCCAGCAGGACCGGTGTAACAACTGCGCGGCAGGACGCCGTCATCGGCCATTCCGTTGCAGTCGTTGTCGATCCCATCGCACACCTCGGCGCCCGTCGGAATGCAGGCGTCGACCGGGACAACGTCGACCGCATCCGCCGCGTCCGCCCCATCCGCAACGTCGGTTGCACTCGAATCACCGGAGTCTGCACTGCCCGCATCGCCTGTGTCGGTCGCGCCCGAGTCACTCGCGTCGACGACGCCGGAGTCGGCCGAGTCAGCGGTAGCCGAATCCGCCGCATCGCCTGTGCCTGCGTCGCCCGAGTCCGCCGCGCCGTCATCTCCGGCGTCGACCGATGCATCCGTCGCGTCGTCGCTCGTGGCGTCGTCCGCGTCCGCGCTCACGACATCGTCGGCGTCGCTGCCCAGCGTATCGCCTGCGGGGCCGTCGATCGCCGCGTCGCCACCGCCGCCGTCGCCGGTGATTCGTCCGTCGCCAGTGGAATCGCCACGCGCGTCGCCGCCGTCGCCTCCCATTTGCGTATTGCCGGCACACCCAAACGCCACGAATACGCACACGAGCGCAAGTCGACGAAGAAGCATCGCGAACCCCTCCAAGCGGTAAGACCCACGGCCGTCGCACGACCGACCAACGGCGACGCCGCTGCAATGGCGGGGCCACGCTCGCAGTTCGAACGCGCCCGAAACTCCGCGGGTATTCGCGGCGGGAGGCGCGCGATGGGTGCGCGAATCGGAAACTAATTGCGTACTGCGGAATCGATTGCGGGGAGCGCGCCGGCCGATCGTTCACTCATATCGCGGGGGACCAACAACCGCGCTCTTCCGAAGCCTGACGGGCGCGGCCTGAAGCCCTCTCCCATCCCACCGCGTCTCACAACGCGCTACGTTCGGACCATGCTCCCTCCGCCTCTTGGTTCATCGCTTCTACCACCGAACCACGCGTCGGCGCCCGCGGAACTCGCGGACGCGGCGGCCCTCCGTGAGGCCGAGCGCGGTGAACGACTCGTGTCCTGGGTGCGGGCCGGTCTCGCGAGCGTGACGTTCACGCTCCTGGGGCTGAGTCTCGGGATTCCGGCGCTTCGCGGTCTGGACGTCCGCGGCCAGGGTTGGGTGCCACTCCTGTTTTTCCCCACCGTCGTCGTGTCGTGGGCTTGGATCTTGATGCTGCGCCGCGTCCGCTACCGAGTCGCGATCGGACGGATCAGCGGGACGATCGACGTCTTGCTCGTCGTGCTGTTCACCGCGCTGGAAATCGAGATTCGTCATTCGCCGGCCGCGGAGGCAACGATGCTCGCGTCGACGCCAACCTATCTAGCGTTGATGTTCATGATCGCAGCATCCGGCGTGCGACAGGATCCCGTGGCGTGCGTGGTGTCGGGTGGACTCGCGATCTCGTCGGTCGCGCTTCTCGTTCTGCGCGCACGAGTGTTGGTGTCATCGGCGACGCTTCCCTCGGCGTTGCAGATATACGCCGCCGGAACTCCGTGGATCGGCCGGGCGATCATCGCGGCGTTCGCGACTGCCATGGTCGCACTCGCGGCACGGAACGCGCGGCGCATGGCACGGGCCACCGGAATTGCCGTCGCGGAACAGCACAAGATCACGCAGCTGTTCGGACGCTACGTCGACCCAGAGATCGCTCGCGACGTCATGTCGCGCGAGGGCGAGACGGCCGAGACACGTGACGTCACCGTGCTGTTTACGGACCTGCGGGATTTCACCACGCTCTCGGAAACGCTGCCGCCGTCGGACGTCCTCGAGGCGCTCAATGCACACTATGCGGCGATCGTTCCGGTGGTGCATCGACACGGCGGCACGGTGAACAAGTTCATCGGCGACGCGATCATGGCGACGTTTGGCGCACCCCTTCGGCAGCAGGACCACGCGACGCTGGCCGTGGCGGCCGCGCGGGACATGCTCGTGGCAATGGACGAGCTGAACGAGTCACGCCGCCGCAGTGGCCGGGCGGAGTTTCGCATGGGCGTCGGGATCGCGACGGGAGCGGTGGTCGTCGGAACCCTCGGAACGCAGGACCGAGTCGAGTACGCGGTGATCGGCGACACGGTGAATACAGCGTCGCGGTTGGAGGGGCTCTGCAAGCAATTCGGCGTGACGTCGGTCGTCGCCGCGAGCACGCGCGACCGCGTGGGCGAGGGCCAGTCGCTCCGCGCGTTGGGCGAAGCGACAGTCAAGGGCAAGGCGCAGCCGCTCCAGGTGTACACGCTGGCCGCCTGAGCGACGTCGGACCTCATCCCCCGCGCTCGCGCGCGACCCCTTCTCCCTGGCGGGAGTAGGGGTGAAGAGTCCGGCATGCCGAGCATCAACGCAGACGCGCAGAGTACGGACCGAGGAGCTTCGCCAACTGCGCCGCGCCGACCGACTCGTTCGGGACGCGCGCGACCGTGACGCCGGACGCGGCGAGGACGCGTGTTCGCTGTTCGTCGTACTCGGCCTGGTCCGGATCGTCGTGCACGCCGCCGTCGATCTCGACGGCAAGCCGCGCCTCCGCACAATAGAAGTCCACTACGAAACCATCGATGATTTGTTGCCGGCGGAACTTGAGGCCCAGGCATCGCCGATCGCGCAACAGCTCCCACGCCGCGCGTTCCGCCTCGGTGGGTTCGCGACGCATTCGCCGCGCGGCTGTGATCTTCTCCCGATCGATCCAACGTCGGGCCGCGTGCACGACGCCGTGCTTGCGCTCGTTGCCAGTCACGGTCGACGTCTTCCCCCATTTTCCCGCCGGGGAGAAGGGGCAAAGAAGGCACGGGTCCCCTTCGCCCATGCTCCGCTCTCCACCCTCTCACGCCAGGGAGAGGGTCGCTCGCGAAGCGAGCGGGGTGAGGTCTGTGCAGTCACGCCGTTCGCAATCGCTTCACACTCGCGACCGTGATCGCGGCCATGCGCACGACCGTGTCCACTGAACTGTTTCGCTGCAACACCGTGACCGGCTTTCGCATCCCGAGCAGAATGGGACCAATGGCTTCCGCGCCACCGAATGCCGTGAGCAACTTGTAGGCAATGTTCCCGGCGTCGAGATTTGGGAAGATCAGAACGTTGGCGCTGCCCTTGAGGTCGCTGAACGACCACTCCTCGCGTAGTTCGGGAGTCAGCGCGACGTCCGCCTGCATCTCACCGTCGACCATGAGATCCGGGCGCTGACTCTTGACGATCGCTGTCGCTTTCGCGACTTTGCGCGCGGGCGCCGAGTCTTTCGAGCTTCCGAAGTTCGAGAACGAAAGCATCGCCACGCGTGGTTCGATCCCGAGATCGCGCACGGCATCCGCGGCGGTGATCGCGATGTGCGCGAGGCCCTCCGCGTCGGGATCGATGTTCACGGTAGTGTCGGCGCAGAAGAGCGCGTCGTTGCCTTTGAGCATCATGTACATGCCGGCCGCAGAACGAACGCCCGGGTGCAGACCGATGATCTGCAACGCCGGACGAATCGTGTCCGGATAGCTGCTGCTCATTCCAGACACCATGCCGTCGGCGTCGCCTTGGTCGACCATGATCGTTCCGAAGATCCGGCGCTCGCGCTCGACGGTCTTCCGTGCGTTGTATTCCGTCACACCTTTGCGACGCCGCTTGTGCCAGTAGTGTCGGACGTATTCGTCGAGCTTCGGCGACTCGGCTGGAAAGACGATCTCGGCGCCCGTGAGATCGAGATCCAGTTCGGCCGCTCGTTTGCGCACGAGGTCGGGTCGCCCGAGCAGGATCGGCTTGCAGATTCCCTCGTCGGAAACAATCTGCGCGGCGCGCAGGATCCGGTCATTCTCCCCCTCGGGAAATACGATGCTTGCCCGCGTCGACTTGGCGATTCCGAAGATCTTCCGCATCACCTGTCGCGACGGCTGCATCAGCCGCATGAGTCGTTCGCGGTACTCTTGCAGGTCGAGCGTATCGCGCGCGACGCCGGATTCGATCGCCGCCTTCGCGACCGCAGGTGCGACCCAGTAGAGCACGCGATCGTCGAACGGCTTGGGAATGATGTAGTTCGCGCCGAATTTCAGACTCGGCACGCTGTACGCTTGCGCCACGCGCTCCGGCACGTCCTCGCGCGCGAGTGTCGCGAGCGCATGGACTGCGGCGAGCTTCATCTCGTCGTTGATGGCACTCGCGCGAACGTCGAGCGCGCCGCGAAAGATGTACGGATAACCGAGAACGTTGTTCACCTGATTCGGAAAATCGCTCCGTCCCGTCGCGACGATTGCGTCGGGCCGTGCTTCCAGCGCAACGGCGTACGGCACCTCGGGATCGGGATTGGCAAGCGCGAAGATGATCGGTTTGTCCCCGAGCGTCTTCAGCATTGCGGCATCGACGATGTTTCCCGCGGCGAGGCCGATGAACACGTCGCGGCCCACCATCGCCTCCGCGAGCGTTCGTGCGGGCGTGTCCACGGCAAACGCGCCCTTGTACGGATCCATCTCGTTCGTCCGTCCGCGGTAGATCACGCCGAACTTGTCGACCATCGTGATGTGGTCTCGCCGCACACCGAGCTTGACCCAGAGTTCCATGCACCGGACCGCTGCCGCACCGGCACCCACGCACACGACGTTGAGATCCTGCAGTCGCTTCGACTGCACCATGCACGCGTTCAGCAGCGCCGCGCCCGTGATGATCGCGGTGCCGTGCTGGTCGTCGTGAAATACCGGGATCTTCATGCGCTCGCGAAGCTTCTCTTCGATCTCGAAGCACTCGGGCGCGCGCACGTCCTCGAGATTGATCGCGCCGAACGTCGGCTCGAGCGCGGCAACCGTTTCGATGAACCGCGCCGGATCGGTCGCGTCGAGTTCGAGATCGAACACATCGATGTCCGCGAACTTCTTGAACAGAACCCCTTTGCCCTCCATCACCGGCTTGGCCGCGCGCGGGCCGATGTTTCCGAGCCCGAGCACGGCCGTTCCGTTCGTGATCACCGCGACGAGGTTGCCGCGGGCCGTGTATCGGTCGACCAGATCCGGGTTCGCGGCGATCTCCCGACACGGCTCGGCGACGCCCGGCGAATACGCCAGCGAGAGGTCGCGCTGCGTGGTGCACGGTTTGGTCGGAACGACTTCAATTTTTCCACGACGACCTTGGGAGTGATAATCGAGCGCATCCTGGCGACGAATCATGCGCCGCGGTGTACCACCGTCGCGCGGACGGCCAAAGGCTCAGGGATTGGCACACCGCGTCGCGTTCCAGTACGCTCTCGGCCATGCGATCTTTCTTGGCACGATGGGGTCGAGGCTTGATGTTCGGCGGCGCAGTGTGGTGGTGCGCCGGGTGCGGGGCCAATGCGTCGTTGCAGCCCGACTCGGGGGGTGACAGCGGGGCGTGGACCGGCGGAGACGCCGCCGCGGAGGTCGACGGTGGAAGGTCGGTACCCGATGCGATCTCGAACGACGGGTTCATCCCGCTCACGGACGGAAGAACCGCGCGTGCCCATCTCGTCCCGATTCCGGCATGCGTGAACGACATGGACGAGCGAATGGCGCCGATCCCGGCGGGCAACGGCGAGATCCGTTGCGTCCGCGTCGGGGCGGCAGAAACCGCTGCGACGGGATACGCGAGCGAGGCCGGACTCGCGGGTCCGTTCGGGTACGTCGATCCGTCTGCCGGGCCCGGCGGCGTCGGTACCCGCGCACAACCGTTTCGGACGATCACCGACGCGCTGCAGTCGACACCCGCATTCGCGACGTTGCTTCTGTCCGCGGGGGCTCCACACGCTGCCGCGACGGACACGCGAATTGAACGCAACGTTACGATCATCGGCGGGGGCTCGGGCGCGATGGGATCCGTCATCCGGCCGACAGGCACGGGCGTCGTGTTTTCGGTCACGGGGGCATCCGGGCGGCTCACGATCCGAGGCGTTCGCGTCGACGCGACGGGATCGATGTCGCTCGAAGCCGTCCGCGTGGACGCCGGTGCACACGTCGACCTCGAAGACGTGATGTTTGTCGGCGGGCAAACGGCGCTGCACGCGGCGATGGGCGGCTCGGCGGCGCTATCGCGCGTCACGATCGACGACGCGACCGGCGACGCCGTGCGACTCGACGCCGGCGGCGACGCGGTCATCCAGAATTTGCTCGCGCGCCGGCCGGGATCGCACGGAATCAACGCGAACGGTGGGCGTGTGAGTGTCAGCGAGGCACGCATTCACGGCGCGGCCAACGGCGCGATCGTCCTGCAGGGCACCGCGCCGGTCGGCGAAGACCGCGTCGAGTTCGTCGCAGCCTTGCGCAACGCAAACGTGGGACTCGGGGTCAACGGGGATGGACGGCGCGTGCTGGTGCGGTTGTCGACGTTCGCGGGAACGGCATCGCGCGTGGGCAGTTTGGATGGATTCGGCGTCTACCTCGGCGGCGGCGCAGCGGCGCGGATCGATCCGGAACGAACGGCTGTGGGCGAACGCGAACACGGCACACAGGTCATTGGAAATGCGCGAGGGGGAATGTTGGTCTCGGGAACGCGAACGACCGTGTCGGCGAACGGGATGCTGATCGCGTCGAACGATGGACCGGGAGCGTTCGTGCAGGGGGACGTCGGTGCCGTCGCGTTTCGGGAGGACATGTTCCGAGACAACGATCTGGTCGGGTTGGGGATCGTCGGCGGGTTTTCGCAGGTGTCGTTGCAGTGCAACGGATTCCACGACACGCAATTGACGGACCGATTGATCGGCGCTGCGAACGTTCACGCGGGAGACGGCTTCTGGGCCGCGTCACCGATGCCAGTGTCCATCGCAACGCCGATGCTCAACAACAGCTTTGCGCGCAATCAGCGATTCGGTGCGTTCACCTTCGACGTGATGGCCGTGATCGACCGCTCGGATTTTTCTGGCAACGGGTTCCCGTCGGGTGCGTACGGTATGGGTTCCATCGATCTGGCGGCGTCGAACGTTGCCGACAATCGAATGCAGCCCCCCGATCCCGGAATGCTCCCGAACGGAATGGAGCGGTTCGGCGAGCCGCGACTCTGAGCGAGGCATTGGCGAAGGCCACGAACATTCGCTACGCTGTCGCCATGCGCCTGCTTCGAACTTCGCTGAGTCTCTGGACGTTGCGCGCTTCGTTTCTCTTCTTTGCGGGATGCTCGTTCCTCGGTCCGCAGACCTATCAGGACGGCGCAACGCCGGACGCCCGCAGTGGCGGCGACGTTGCGGTCCCGGATGCGCCGGCCGAGGACGCGAACATCGGCGGAGCGACGTTTCCGCGCTGTGAGAACGATCCTGGCGCCGTCATGGCACCCGTGCCCGACGGAGCCGGCGGCTTCCGCTGCATTCGCACGGGGGCGCTCGGTGGCGGCGACACGATGTGGCCGACCACCGACTCGTCCGAGATGCCCGTCGTGTTCGTCAACGCAGGCGCCGACGCGGGCGGAAGTGGCAGCAGGACGAGCCCGTTCCGCACGATCGTCGAAGCGCTGCAGCACGATCCGCCGGCCGCGACGATCGTGCTCGCGGCGGGAGCGACCCATTCGATTTCGTCACCACTCGCCGTTCGACGCCGGGTCTCGATCCTCGGGGCGGGCTCGGGCGCCGCGGGATCGAACGTGCGGAACGAAACGACAGATACCGCGTTCGACGTGTCCAGCGCCTCGGGCCTCGTCCAACTGCGAGGCTTTCGGATCGCGGCAGACCGCACGGCGATGTCCACACATGTTCGCGTGGGATCCGATGCGCGCGTCGTGATCGACGACGTGCATTTCACAGGCGCCCAGTCGGCGATCGACCTGCGCGCGAATTCGAGCGCTGCGCTGGACGCGGTCACCGTGGTCGACACGTCGGGTGATGGGGTTCGAGTTGGCGCGCAATCCGACGCTACGTTGCGTGGGGTGCTGATCAGCGGAGCCGGCGCGCACGGCGTGCTCGTCGAGGGCGGTCATCTTTCGTTCGTGGAAAGTCGCGTCGCGGGCGCTGCGCGCGGCGGCATCGTGCTTACCGGTAACGGCGGCACCGTCGCAGACCGCCTCGACCGCGTCGCGCTGATCGACAACGTCGGCGTCGGTCTTGCCGTTTCGGGCGCGGGACGACTCACCCAGGTGTTCATGTCGGGAGTGTTGGGCACGAATGTTCCGGCCGGCGGTGGTGCAGGCGGCGTGGGGATGTTCGTCACGAGCGGCGCGCACCTGATCGTGGACGCCGATCGCACGGGTGCGGGGCAGCGCGGACGCGGGACGTACGTGATCGGGAACGCCACGCTTGGCGTGCTTGCGTCGGGATCCAGCACGCGCCTCGACGCCCACGCGTTGCGCGTGTTCGCCAATCGCGGACCCGGAATGTTCATTCAGGGCGCCGTCGGACCTACCGTGATTGTGGAATCCGAGTTCCGAGAGAACCCAGTGTTCGGTCTCGGGATCGTCGGGGGGTTCGACAACGTGTCTCTCCAGTGCAACGGGTTTCTCACCGCGATCGGCGGCGACGCACGCTGGAACGGAATGACGATCACCGCGGGCGACGGGCTCTGGGTCGCGTCGGACGCTCCGACGACGATGAACGACCTGCGGAACAACGACTTCGAATCCAATTTCCGTTTCGGCGCGTTCTTCTTCAACGTGAGCGCGACGCTGGCAGGCGGATCGTTCCGTGCAAACGGGTTCCCGACAGGTGTTTACGGATCGTCCACCGCCGCATCGATCGGCGCGACGGTCGCCGACCAGCGCCAGCAGCCCATGTCGCCCGGGCGCCTCCCGAGTGGCATGGAGCGCGCGGAAGAGCCGCCGCTGTAGGGGCCCGGAAGACCGATCGAACCGACGCGGTTCAGGTCCGAAATGCCTCAGCGACCGCCGCAGGGGCGAAATATCGGCGGACAAGATAGTCAACCGACACGTCTCGATCGTTTGGATCTTGAATGCTCGCCGTGGCGGTCCGGATTGCCTCGGCCGCCGCTGCGACATCCGCCGTATCGCCGGACGAGCCCGCGATCGCGCAAAGCAGGTCGACCCGCGCGTGACTCTGGCGCTCGTCCAGCGTCGCGGCGACTGCGCGAGCATCCCCGAGGTCCTCCGTCGTCGCACGATCGATCAACGCGTCGCCTCGTAGGATCGCTGCATGCGCCGCCGCGAGCGACGCGGGGCCGCGGGTGAGTGTGCTTGCGGTCCGAACGGATTGCACCGCCGCTGCCGACGCCTCCCCACGATCGGCCCGCATCACGCAGAGATGGACGAGTTCAACATTCGCCGATACGACCAGGAAGGGAAATCGCAGTGCCTCCGACTCCCGAAGCGACGCGCGCTGAAGCTCGAACGCGCGGTCGATCTCGCCGTCCATGCGGGCGACGACACCACGATTGTGCGTTGCGACCGCCAGCGTCCGATGGTTTCCAACGCGACGAGACATCTCGATCGCGCGGTCGAAAAACTCCGCGGCCTGCGACGTGCGCCCGAGACGGATGACAACGTCTCCCGCGTTCTGGAGCGCCACCGCCTCGCGGCGTCGATCGCCGGCTCGCGCAAACCGCGCAGCCGCCTGTTCCGTGAAATCCACGGCCTCCGCCAGCCGTCCACTCTCGACGCACACGTATCCTCTCGCCGCGAGAGCTTTCGCTCGCTGCCACTCGTCCGCCGCGCGCTCCGCGAGGGAAACCGCGCTGACGGCGTGCCCCTCGGCCGCGTCGAACTGCCCGTCGTCGGCCAACAAGAGCGCCAATTCCGTGTGGGCGGCCGCACCCCATCGAGCGTCGCCTGCTTCGTCGGCAATCTCGATCGCACGCGTGCCCGCACGACGCGCGCCGGTGTTGTCGAGTGTGATCCGCGCGAAGTAGCAATACCGCCACGCCGCTTCGGCTTGCTCGACTAGCCCCAGTTGCGGGGCCAGGAGAAGAATCTGCTCGAGCCCTTTGCGCTGCACGTCGCGATCACCGGCAAGTTGCGCCGCGCTGTCCCTCGCGACGAGTGCGCGCCACCGCAATCGCGCATCGTCCGTCAGTGCGATTACACGGTCGACGAGCGAGGTTACGACGGCGTCGTCGCTCACGGGCGCGGCCGCTTCCGCCGCCGCTGCGTACGCTTCGGCCGCCCGGGCGTTCTCGCCACCGATTTCCCAGTGCCGCGCGAGTTCCTCCGGCGCGGCGCCCGCGAGGGGTGACATCCACTCGGCGATTCGCGCGTGCAACTTCGCACGCTGAACCTCGGGCCACAGCCCCTCGACGACTTCCTGCAAGACTCCGCTTCGAAACGCGAATTCCCGCGTGTTCTCGAAACGCGAACGCGGTCGAACCAGCAACACATTGGTCTTGCGAAGTCGATCGAGCGAGCCGCCATCGGCGCCGAGCGAAACGACTCCCTCCAGCCACGCCGTGCGGCCGAACAGCGCCGCACGCTTGAGAAACTCTCGATCGCCGGGTTCCAGCTGATCGAATTGCGCGAGCTGGGCGCTTTCGATCGACGGCGGCAGCGCGCCTCCCGACGTGAAGCCGTTGGCCCCGCGCGTTCGATAGAGCTTCGCGAGTTCTTCCAGGAACATCGGATGTCCGCCGGCGCGTTCGAGGACGACCTCGGGCGCGGAGCCAAGCAATAGATTCAACAGTTGCTCCGCCGCGGGTTTCGCGAGGGTCTTGAGTTCCACGACGTTTGCACCGGGCAACACGCCCGAAAGCGCATCGCGGGATTCCGGGCGCGAGAACAGCCAGACAGCGAGTGGCAGGTCCGGAGCGTTCTCGCACACCCAGCGAATCGCACTCTGCGACGTCGGGTCCAACCACTGCGCATCGTCGATCGCGAGCACGACTGCGCCGCGTTCGCTCATGCCTCGGAGCACGGTTTCGAGCGACGCGCGCGCACGATCGAGCGCGGCAACGGGATCGCCACCGGCTTGCGCCATCGACGTGAAGATCTTCGCGACGCTCGCGTCGACGACGTCGGAGAGCGCGTCGGAGAGCGCGGCAAACGGCGTGCTCTGGCGAAATGCCTCGCAGCGTGTCGACAGAACCGTCATGTCGATTCCGAGTGCCGAGATCCGTGTCATTGCCTCGTGACGCACGCGGCTCTTGCCCATGCCCGCGGCACCGAGAACGACGACTCCACGCGGTTGCTGGTCACTCGCGGCGGATTCGACGCACTGCGCGAGCATCGCGACTTCGCCTTCGCGACCCACGAGCGGCGTGGCGAACATCGGATCGGCGAGTGTTCCCTGCCGCGAAACACGCCGTGGATCGAGCCACCCCGTCCCGTCCGGCTGGATGGCGACGGTGTACAACACGGCGGCGACACCCGCGGTGGTCGGATCCAGCGTGATTCCGTCGCGCCGGGAGAGCGCTGCGGCCGTGTCGACGGCGGCGCCCGTGATCTGTTCGACACCGCGTACGACGCGTCCGGTGGACACTCCGATTCCACGCGCCGCGGGCTGCGCTGCGAGGGCCATGCGCACGGCGCGTTCGGGTTCGTCACCATTCCAGCGATCGCTTCCGAACACGACGATGATGCCGTCGCCAAGGAGAGACACGACGCGGCCCTGCAGCTCGCGCGCAATGTTCCCGACGAGAACACTGTCCTGCACGCTGCGGAGGAACACCACCGACGTCAGTCGAATCTCGACGAGGCTCGCGGCTTCGTCCGGCGACATCGTCCGCTCGATGCTGTCGGCATCGAACGTGTCGGCGTACCCGCCCGGCGCATCCGAAGCGATTGGGCGAACCACGGGCGACGGGAGCGCGGCACGGTCGACCGATGCGAGCGCCATTCGAATGTCGATCGCCCGCGCCGGCCGCCGGTCTCGAGCCTTGTGCAGACAGCGCTGGACGACGTCGACGAGCGACCGGGGGAGCGCAGGAGCGAGCGCGGCGAGGTCGGGGGCGGAATCGAACAGAATTTGATAGAGCGTTCCCGGTCCCGTGGGCGCGTCGAATGGGAGACGTCCCGCCAGACACTCGAACAGCACGACGCCAAGGCTCCACAGGTCCGAACGCTCGTCGATGTCCGGTTCGCCGCGCGCCTGCTCGGGGGACATGTACGACCAGCTTCCGACCAGCACGCCGGTACCCGTCATGCGCCGCTCGCCTGCGAACCGCGCGATGCCGAAATCCAGCACCTTGGCGTGCAGCTCGGAACCGTCGCACACGAAAATGTTCTCGGGCTTCAGGTCGCGGTGGATGATCCGCCGCGCGTGCGCTGCGTCGAGTGCGTCGCAAACTTGCATCGCGATCGCGAGCGTCTCCGTCGCGGAAATGCCCCGCTCGCGGATGTACGTCTCGAGATCGCGGCCCTTGAGAAGTTCCAACGCGATGTACGGCATCCCGTCGGCCGCGCGCCCATGGCCGCGCCCGGCGATGATGTGCGGGTGCCGGAGACTCGCCGCAATGCGTCCCTCGCGCTCGAATCGCTCGATGTTCGCTCGGTTCGCGTCGGCCAGAAACTTGATCGCGACTTCTTCACGCGACGCCGTGTCCAGCGCCACGTACACGTCGCCCATGCCACCGCTGGCCAGGTAGCGCACGATCTCAAACGCCCCCACGCGTTCGCCGGGAGCGCGCATCGTGCCGGGGGCCATCAGGTCCGACGATAGCGGGGGCCGCCGCGCCGGTCACGTCAAAGGTGGGGCGTCGCAGCCGTCCCTTGCAGCAATCCGCGCGATTGAGTGTACTCAGGGCGTGAAACTCCTTCGAACGATCACGCCGCTTGCGATCGCTTCGTGCGCCGCGTGCCTCCTCGCGGGATGCCCGCCCGCGAACCCACCGGACGATGCCCGGACCGACGACGTCGCCGACGTGCGCGATACGACCATCCCCGGGGATGTGGGCGATGCGGCGGACGCGGGCGATGCGCTCGACGCCGTCGACGCGCGCGATGCAGCGGACGCATCCGATGCGCTCGACGCAAGGGATGCGCTTGACGTTCCGCTCGCGGACGCGACGGATGCGCCCACCGACGCACCCCCGCTCGACGGTGCGCGCTGTTTCTCGCGGATCGCGCTGCCGATCAACGTCGGGGACACACTCCGCGGAACGCTCTCGGGCGTCGACGACGTGTCGAGCGCCTCGTGTCAGCGCAACACACGCGGCCCGGAGGCCGTGTACGAGTTGCGAGTCCCCGCCGAGAGTGGGATCACGGTAACCACGGACTCGCCCGCGACATCAGTGGACACGGTGCTCACGATTCGGCGCGACCCGTGCTCAGCCACCCCGCTCGAGGCTGGCTGCAACGACAACCACGAGCGCCAAGTGACATCGTTCGTGCGCGCGGTGCTGAGTCCCGCGACGTACTTCGTGATCGTCGACCAGTACGCGAGTGGTCCGGCGGCCGGCGGGCCGTTCGAAATACACGTCGGGTCGTACACGCCGGCGCCGAACCGGACGTGTGTGGCGCCCACCTCGCTGTCGTTGGCCACGTCGATCTCAGCGCAGATGATTCAATCGGGTGCGACGGTGAGAGTACCGTGCTTCGCCGCGTTCGACGGTCCCCAGCTATTCTACGCGGTCGACGTCCCGGCAGGACGCGTCGCGGACATCATCGTCACGCCATCGGGCGCACCGTGGCGACCGGTGGTGCGAGTGATGACCGCGTGCGACGCACTCAGTTGCGACGTCGCGCAAGTGGCGAGCGCGGACGGAATGATGGTGACGGCGATGGTGCCGAGCGCCACCGCGATGCGCACGCTGTTGGTCTCGGTCGGTGCGATGGCGGATCCGGTGAACGACACGAGTGCGTTCTCGATCGTCGCGAATTTGCGGTAGCGGGGTGGCGGCGGACAGCACCCCGACACCGTGTCGGGCGCGATACGGCGGGCGACCACGCGGGACTCGCACGCGCGCTCGGCGCACGCGATGGTGACTGCGATCATGGCCGGGCGACGCACAGCTCATCGCCAGCTCTCGACCGTCAAGCCGCTCACGCGTGAGAATTCGCGCACGTTGGCGGTGACCAGCCTGAGACCACGCGCGAGTGCAGTCCCCGCGAGCAGCACGTCGTAGGGCCCGATGGGTTGCCCGCGTCGTCGGAGCGCGGCGCGGATCTCGCCGGCCGCACGCGCGTCCTCTCGGGAAAGCTCGACCAGCGTGACGGCATCGAGCAGCGCATCGATCGTCGGTGCGATTCGCCGCGTGCGAGCCGGGTCGATCGCGAGCCCGTAACGGATTTCCATTTCAGTCACCGTCGAGACGGCGATTGCGTCGGGAGCGACGCCTCGAAGGCGTCTCATGACCTTCGGATCGCCACGCACGAAATCAGAGATCACGTTCGTGTCGAGGAGAAGTCGCAGCGTCATCGGCTCGTGCCGCGCGGCGCGGCCTTGCGGCGAGTTCGGGTTGCGTTCGCTCGCGGAAGTCCGGCGAACGGGTCGTCGGCCGTCGGAGCCAACTCCGCGCGGTGCGCCTCGAACGGCTGAACCGCCGGCTCGCCGCGGAATGCGAGGACCTCTTTCGGCCAGCCGCGACGGGAGGCATCGAGCAAGAAGACCACCGCGCGGCGGATGAGGGCGTTGCGGGCGACCCGCTCTCTGCGGGCCAGCGCGTCGAGCCGTCGCGCGCTTTCGTCGTCCAGGTACACGTTGAAGTTCATCGCGGACAGTATGACTGCTACAACGGTTATATGCAAGCGGAAGCCATCGTCTCAACTGTTTCCGTAGCCTGCGCGTGAAGGCGGCGTGAAGGCGACGGGAACGGAAGAAGTGTCCCGCGTACTCTGAAGGTGCTCGAGCGCGCGGGGCTGATCTCCCGCGGTCGGGATGCCCAGCGCCGGCCGTGTCAGCTCCGCGCGGCGGCGCTCGACGAGATCACTCGATGGACGCAGCACACGCGTGCAGCGTGGAGCGAGCGCTTCGAGCAGCTCGACGACTACTTGAAGTAGTTGCAGGCGAAACCCCGGAAGGAGAAGAACAACCATGGTCGCAGGAAGTTTTGATGTCCCCTGGTCGCTCGATCGCGAGATTCACGACCACCGCAACGCGAGCGTCACGGGCCTTTGAAGCCGCTCGCGCAGTGTGGCGTTCGTCCCCACTCAGTTCCTAAGGCCGAATGCCTCGATGCGATCGGTCCCAACGAATATGACACCGTGCGCCGCCGCCGGCGTCACGTACTTTCCGCCGACCTCCAAGTCCATGTCCGCGCTGCGCCACACGAGCCGCATCGTCGCCGCATCGAACGCGAGCAACGCAGGCCGCCGTGCCTCGGGACCGTACACCGGCGCGCTGCGGCGCTGCTGCGGGTCGACCACCCACACGATCGCGTCGCGCCCGTCGTGACTCGTGACGAGCGGCGCTCCCGGGTTGAACAGCACCGTCGACGCGTCCTCGGCGTCGCGAACGAGATACGCAGGTTGGCCCGGCGCCGTGACGACTCGCAACCGCACGAGCCCCGGCGCAATGGGGTCCTCGGACGTCTCGACGGTGCGCGAAGAACCCGAGGCCATCACGTACGTCGTGCCGCCCGCGCTGCGATACACCGCGGGCGTGCTGCGCATGCGTGCGGTGTTCCACTCGGCCACGACCTCGCTGTACGGCATGAACACGTGCAGCGGTCGTAGCGCGCCGAACTGCGGCGTCGGCGGCAGGAGCGACCGGTCCGACGCGGGGTCGGTCGAGCACGGCGGGCGGCGATCGAGCCGACCGGGGAGCGCATCGGCATTCACCAGAAACATCGTGCCGGGTTTGGAGCCAAACGTGACGAGGTTTGGTGTCGCCGTGCGCGTCGGGTCGAGCGCCGGGATCAGTGCCGGTGTGCTCGCGGCGAGGTCCATGTTTCGTTGGTCGAGCACGCAGTAGTGCCAGGGCGAATACGTTCCGTTCAGCTCGAGCGATCCCGTCCAGCGCAACAGAGAGTTTCCCCACACGCCCTGCGCGTCGCCAAGGCCCGACGAGTTTGCGCCGGTGTTCATGAACACCGAACCGTCGGCCGCCACCGCCGGGCCGCCCGCGCCCCACATGCCACCGTTCGAGCGCAATTCGTTCGAAGGCACGGCGGAGAACGAACGCGTGAGCGCCGGCCGCGCGGTGTCGACCGCGACGATCCACCCGCCGTAGCCGCCGAACGTCACGTACAGCCGGTCGCCCGACGGCGACAGGTTGAGCGCACCGCGCGCGAGCATACTCCGCGCGTCGAAGAACCGCGCCGGGCCATTGGCATTGACGCTTGCAAGCGCACCGTCGTCGATCGCCACGGACCAGCCGGCGAGCGTTCTTCCACTGGCAAGTTCGAGCGCGAAGACACGCCAGCCCGCGCCACCGACCAGCGCCGTGACGTAGACACGCGGCGGACGCGCGGACAGGTCGATCGCGGGCGTGCTGACGATGCCGAGCGGAATCCCGCCGTCGGGATCGGCCATCGTCGCAGGCCCCAACTCGACATCCCACACGATCTCGCCGGGGCGAGCGTCCACGCCGCCACAGCGCCGCTCGAACGCGTTGACCGCGAACACGCGATTCGCCGTCGTCGCGCCGATGACCAGCGACAGCACGGTACCCGTGAAGCGTCCCGCCTCGACGCGCACGTCGTCGACGTAGAGCGGCGACGCGTACATCCGCGGCGTCCACGCGCGACCGTCCACCGTGAACTGCGCGGGTGCCGGGGAGCGCCAGAGCGGGCCGAACCTTCCGCTCGTGACGGTCGCTCGCGTCAGCAGCGCTTCGCGATCGTTCCAGCCGGTGCGCGCGCGATCGACGTGAAAGAACGGCGTGTCTTGACGGATCGCGAAGGGCCCGCAGATTTCTCCAGCGTCGGGTGGATCGCCGGCATCGACGGGAGCGGGGACGTCCGCCGGGGCGCTGGGTCGCGAGCACGCGGCGATCGCAATCAGCGCTGCGAGCGCACGGAGCAGGCGCGCATGGAGAACGATAGTGGGGGTCCGCATGGGCCCGCGGAGGCAAGTAACCACGCGCACGACACGGCATCCCAACACCCGCTCGCGGGGCTGTCAAACGCGGTGAACGAAACGAGCGCGATCGCGACGGGCCCTGGACGCCGGCTGCAGCGGCCGCCAAACTCCAGCACGGATGAAGTCGATCGTTTCGGCACACCGCGGTCGGCCTTGGCGCGTTCACCTCCTCGTGCGCGACTTCCAGCTCGAAGACCTGTGGTCGTTCGACCTCGGCGACCGCCCGGCCACGGACGTGCGCGAATTCCTCGCGTCGTTCTGGAATGTGATGGGCGGGCTGTCGGATCACTGGCTCTCGAAGGTGCGGCTCCGAGTCGGACGAACGATGAAGTGGGACGCACGCGACTTCACGCTGCCGATCCCCGGTTGCACCGAGACCAGCGTCGCGGCCCGGCTCGACCTGGACGATCGCCGCCGCAACCTCGCAGCCGAGGACGCGCCCTCTCCGCTCGAGACGCCGCGGCTGAAGACGGTGTACGTTTTCCGCGAAGAGGCACTTTACGAATTTTCGAACGACACGATCCACGGGTTGCTGCATCTTGCGCTGTTCGACACGGGCGTTTCGCTCGCCGTCTACGTGAAGCACCGCGGACTCGCCAGCCGGGTGTACATGGCGGCGATCTGGCCTGCGCGCCATTGGATTCTTTATCCGTCGCTCATCAGGAAGATCGAGGCTGCGTGGCGTAGCGCGGCCGAGGATCGACACCGTTGACCACGCGATTCCCACTGCGATGCTACCGTTGCGATCCATGGGCCCACTGCCCGAAGACCGAATCGAAGTGCCCGCGGCGCTCGCGGGGCTGCGTCGCTACGCGCTAGGCGATGCACTGTTGCGCTTCGATCGCCGCACGGGACTGACGGCGATCTGCGACGGGCCCGAGACGCTGGGGCTTCGAACGCGCGCACCCCGCGTCGTGCAGTCGCCATCACCAACGCATGCAACCTGGCGTGCACGTTCTGCTCGCGCGACGTCCAATCGCGCAGCGCGTGGACCACGGAAACAGCGTTCGCACTGCTGCGGGATCTCTCGCTCGCTGGCGCGCTCGAGGTCGTGTTCGGCGGCGGCGAACCGCTCGCGTTCAAGGGGTTCGCAACCCTCGTTCGACGGCTCTTCGACGAGACGGCGCTCGCGGTGAGTCTGACGACCAATGGCACGTTGCTCAGCGAGACGATGGCGGCGGCCCTCGCGCCGTGCACCGGTCAGATTCGCGTTTCGATCTATGACGACATCGACGCGCGTCCGACGATCGCGCTTCTCGAGCTTCGGACGTCGCACGGCATGGACGCGCTGCGCACGTTGACCCGTCTTGCATCGCCCGTTGCAACGCTCGCGGGCGCGCTCATGAAGGGCGACGCCGCCTACCGCGCGTAGCGAACGCGATCAAGAATCGACCCGCGCGCTTCGTTCACCCGTCGCGCGCCGACCTTTCGACCGGAAGCGGTCTGCGTCTCTTCACCCCGTCGGCTCAGTCCCACGCGAGTTCGTACACGCACGTCGCGCCGCCCCGGGCGCGGCACGTTGGATGCGTGATGCGGATGTTCTTCGCGCCGACGTGCTCGAGCGCGCATTCGTGCCACCCCATGATGGTCTCGCAGTCGGCTTCGGTGACGCCCTCGGCGTCTCGCGTTTCCAAGCGCGCAGATCGCTCGCCCGTCGCAACGAACTCGCGCGAGCCCGACGCGTAGTACATGCGATAGATCGCGGGCGTTTGTTCGAGAAACGTCATCGGTGTCTTGCCCTGCACGAACGCATGCTGAAACCGCTCGAGGTTTTCTTGCGCGCTCGCGCGGCCGAGGTCCCGGAGCGCGCTTTCGGCGGCGCCGCCCATCACCGCAACGATCGCCGCGTCGAAACGCATGGCGGTGTCCATCGAGACCCATCCGGAGGGCAGCACGTTTCCGGCGACCACGTCGCGGTCGGCGGGCGGCAGCGTCGCGATGATCTTCTCGAGCGCGTCGTCGCCGAATCGCGCGGCGACGAAGTGTTTCCGGGATGCGAGAACGATCCCCTTGACCTGCGCGCTCATGCCGCAGGCATCGTACCTGAGTCGCGCGTCGGCGCGCCAGCGATTGTCACGCGCCGCGGCTTGCGTCACGATCCCGCTCCCCGCGCGAACGTCGCCCACCGGAGATCGCTGCATGTCCAATCCCATTCGTCGTGTCGCTGTGCTCGGAGCAGGAGTCATGGGAGGCGGCATCGCGGCCCATCTCGCAAACGCCGGCGTCAGCGTGTTGCTGCTCGACATCGTGCCGCCGAACCTCACCGAGAAGGAGAAGGGCGATCGGTCGGCGCGCAACCGATTCGCGTCGGGCGGGCTCGACAAGGCGATCAAGAATCGACCCGCGCTGTTCTTTCACCCGACGCGCGCGGCCCTCGTGTCGGTCGGAAATTTCGATGACGACCTCGGCCGAGTTCGGGAGTGCGATCTCGTGATCGAAGCGGTAGTCGAGCGGATGGACATCAAGCGTGCGCTCTTCGCCAAGCTCGAGGCCGCCATCGGTGCGGACACCCTCGTCGCGTCGAACACGTCGGGACTCCGCATCGCCGAGATGCTCGATGGCCGGTCGAAGTCCTTCCGTGAGCGTTTTCTCGTGATGCACTTCTTCAATCCCGTTCGATACATGAAGCTGCTCGAGCTGGTCGGCGGGCCGGACACTCGCGCAGACGTACTCGCTCGCGTGCGACACCTCGGCGAGGAAGCGCTCGGCAAGGGCATCGTCGTGGGAAAAGACACGCCGAATTTCGTCGGCAATCGCATCGGGGCGTACTCGATGCTGCTGGGCATCCACACGATGCTCACCGATGGACTGGAGCCCGAGGACGTGGACGCGATCGTCGGCGCTCCCCTCGGTCGACCGAAGAGCGCGGCGTTTCGGACGGCGGACGTCGTGGGGGTCGACACGTTCATTCACGTTGCCGACAACTGTCACGAGTCGCTCGTGAACGACGAAGAGCGGGCGACGTTCGTCGTGCCGGCGTTCATCCGCGCGATGGCCGAGCGCAAGCAACTGGGCGACAAGACCAAGGGTGGTTTCTACCGCAAGACGGCCGACGGTCTCGAGACGCTCGATCCGCGCACGGGCGAGTACCGCGCACAGAAGAAGAACCCCGCGATCCAGCAGGCCATCAAGCCACTGCGCGACGTCGAGGATCCGCGCGAGCGCGTGCGCGCGATCGTCGCAGACACGGGGCCGGCGGGGCAGTTCGCGTGGAAGACGCTGTCACGCACACTCGCGTACAGCGCGCGACGCATGGGCGAGATCACCGACGATCTGGCCGCCGTCGACGACGCGATGCGCTGGGGCTACTCGTGGGATCTCGGGCCGTTCGAGACGTGGGATGCGATCGGATTCGTGTCGGCGCTCGAACGAATTCAGAAGGACGGTCTGTCCCTCCCGTCGTGGGTGCTGGACATGAAGGCCGCCGGCGCGACGTCGTTCTACGCGTCGGGACACCGCGTGTGGGACATCGGGTCGAAGTCGCACCGAGCGCGCGAAGTCGACCCGCGCACGGCCTCGCTGCGCGAGCGAACTGTAAGCGAAGTCGCGCGCAACGCTGGCGCGTACGTCACGGACACTGGCGACGGCGTGTACGCACTGACCTTCACGACCAAGGCAAACACGCTCGATCCGGATGTGATCGAGATGTTGGGGCGCAGCGTCGAGCTCGCGGAGCGCAACGCGCGCGCGCTGGTTGTCTACAACGAGGGCGACAACTTCGGGCTCGGGGCGAATCTCATGTTGGTCGTCGCGGCCGCGATGAACCAACAGTGGGACGAGATCCGCGCGATGGCGACCGCGCTGCAACGTGCGATCCAGCGAATGCGCTATGCGAGCGTGCCTGTCGTCGCAGCGCCGTTCGGAATGGCACTCGGCGGTGGGCTCGAAGTGTGCCTCGCGGCGGGGCAAGTCCAGGCCGCGGCCGAAACGTATGCAGGTCTCGTGGAAGTGGGCGTTGGGCTCGTTCCATCGGGCGGCGGCTGCATGGGCCTGGTCTGGCGCGGTCACGAGGGCATCCCCGAGGGGGCCACGGTCGACAGCTACGCGATCGTGACGCAGGTGTTCAAGAACATCGCGCTTGCAAAAGTCGCGACGAGTGCGAGTGAGGCGCAGGAACTTGGGTTCTTCCGCAAGAGTGACGGAGTGTCGTTCGACAAGGCGCGATTGCTGCACGAAGCGCGGCGGCGAGCGATCGGGATGTCCGAGGCCGGCTACCACCCACCGACCCCGCGGGCGTATCGACTCCCCGGGGAGAGCGGCATTGCGACCCTGCGGATGATGGTGCAGACGCTCGTGCAGGCCGGACAGGCCACTGCGCACGACGCCGTCGTCGCGACGAAGTTAGCAACGGTGTTGTGTGGCGGCGTCGACGGCAGTGCCGACCTGGTGACCGAGGAGCGAATGCTGGAGTTGGAAGCCGAAGCGTTCCTCTCGCTTTGCGGCGAAGCCAAGTCCGTCGAACGCATGCAGTACACACTGATGAACAACAAGCCACTGAGAAACTAGAGACTCCCCATGACCGACATCGTCATCGCTGCTGCCGTTCGCTCCTCCGTGGGTCGCGCCAACCGAGGGGCGCTCGCACTCACGCGCCCCGATGAACTTGCCGCGCAGGTCGTGCGCGCCGCGCTCGCGCGGGTGCCGCAATTGAAGCCCGCCGACGTCGAGGACGTCGTGCTCGGTTGCGCGATGCCCGAGGGCGAACAAGGACTGAACATCGCGCGCATCGTGGCGTTGCTCGCCGGACTGCCGGTCGAGACGTCCGCGATGACGATCAACCGATTCTGCAGTTCGGGACTCCAAGCCATCGCGATCGCGGCCGAGCGGATCGCGTTTGGCTCGGCCGACGTGATCATTGCGGGCGGCGTCGAATCCATGTCGATGGTGCCCATGACTGGCAACAAGCTCAGCGCGAGTTCGGAAGCCATGGACCGCGTCGGCGCCGTGTACACACCGATGGGAATCACCGCGGAGATCGTTGCCGAGCGTTTTGGAATCACGCGCGCAGCGCAGGACGAATTCGCGGCGGCGAGCCATGCGAAGGCCGTGCGAGCGCAGGCCGAAGGGAAGTTCAGCGACGAGATCGTGCCCGTGCAGGCCACGCGGTACACCGTTCGCGATGGCAAACACGTTCGCGACGACGTGGCGTTCGCGCGCGACGAGTTTCCGCGGGCCGACACCACCGCCGAAAAGCTCGCGGCGCTGAAGCCGGTGTTTTCCGCGAAGGGCTCGGTGACGGCGGCCAATAGTTCGCCTCTGTCCGACGGCGCCGCAGCGACGGTGCTGATGTCCGCTGCGCGCGCCAAGGCACTCGGCATCGCGCCACTGGGGTATTTCCGTGCATTTCAGACCGTCGGGGTGTCACCGGAGATCATGGGGATCGGTCCGGTTCCCGCCGTACGCAAGCTGCTCGCGAAGACCGGGCTTGCGATCGGCGGCATCGACCTCTTCGAGATGAACGAAGCGTTTGCCAGCCAGGCCGTGTACTGCCGGCAGCAGTTGGAGATTCCGCTCGATCGACTGAACGTCAACGGCGGTGCGATCGCACTCGGTCACCCGCTCGGTTGCACGGGCGCGAAACTTACCGCGACGGCACTGCACGAGCTTCGTCGTCGCGGCGGACGCTACGCCGTGGTGACGATGTGCATCGGCGGCGGCATGGGCGCCGCGGGGCTCTTCGAACGCGCGTGAGTGCACTGGAGCCCCCTCCCCGCGCACGGGTCGTCGCGCGCGTCGTCGGCGTGATTGCGCTGCTGGTCGCCGCGTGTTCGCGGCAGCCGCCGGCGAACCGTGCCGCGAGTCCGTCGGTGTCGTCCCCAGAGAACTTGCGCCAGCGAGTTCAAGTACGTCGCGACGCCGTCCAGGGCACCGTCGCAGCGCTCCCACCGTGGCGGATGCCCGCGCCCGCGCGACTCGTTGCGGTCGGAGACATTCACGGGGACCAGACCGCCGCGCGCAACGTGCTGCGACTCGCGGGCGCGATCGACGCCCAGGACCACTGGTCGGGTGGTGCGCTCGTCGTCGTGCAGACCGGCGACGTGCTCGATCGCGGCGACGACGAACGCGAGCTGCTGGACTGGTTTCAACGCCTGCGCGACGAAGCCACGCGGGCGGGCGGCGCGTTCGTCATGCTCAATGGCAACCACGAGATCATGAACGTCGAGGCGGACTTTCGGTACGTCACCCCGGGCGGCTACGACGACTTTCGCGAGTTCGTGAGTCTCGCGAACGGCTCGCCCGCCGCGGCACGCCTGCCGCCGGAAGTCGTCGCGCGCACGGCAGCGTTTGCGCCGGGCGGACCGTACGCGCGGCGTCTCGCGGAATTGAACACCGTCGTCGTCGTCGGAGACACGGTGTTCGTGCATGGCGGACTTCGGGAGTCCGACGTGCGGTATGGCTTTGAGCGGATGAACACCGAAGTACGTGCATGGATGTTGGGGGACTCGCCCGATCCGCCCGCGATGGTGCGCGACGACGACGGACCGGTCTGGTCCAGAGTCTACGCGCTTCGCAGCGATCCCGAGACCTGCAACGAACTCGGCAGAGTTCTCGCCGCAGCATCCCTGCGCCGACTCGTCATCGGACACACCGTGCAGAGCAATGGGATGAACTCCGCGTGCGACGGTCGCGTGTGGAGAATCGATGTTGGCCTCGCGCGGTATTACCGCGGTCCAACGCAGGCGCTGGAAGTCGTCGGCGCGAACGCGCGGATTCTCGGGGACGACGCGCGGTAGAGCCTGGCCGCTGAAGCGGCTGGCTACCGTTGACCGCCTCGCCTTCGCGCCTGGCCGCTGAAGCGGCTGGCTGACATTGACCGCCTCGCCGTTGCGCCTGGCCGCTGAAGCGGCTGGCTGACATTGACCGCCTCGCCTCCGCGAGGCTTCCCGTGCGCGCGGTGCGAGCGCGAGTGCACTCCACACCGCGTACCTCGGAAGGGTCGCGCAGGCGGCCCGGTCAAACGCAGCCGGCCGATTCATCGGCCCGGGGCGCACGACCCGCGGCCGGACTCCGACGCCCGGTTCATCCGCTCGGCGATCCACCCGCGTCACCACTCGGTGCACCACCCGCTTCACTACCCGCTGCGCGGATCGGCGTTTTCCCGCCTCCAGCGTCGGTCTCGATCGTCATCTCCACCATCGTCGGTCGAAACCCGATTCGCGCAAACAGCGATTGCGCGCGCTTGTTGGGCCACGCGGACGAGAGCACGACCCGCGGCGCGCCTCGCGATTTCAATCGAGCGATCATCTCGCGCACCAGCGCTTCGGCTACGCCGCGTCGACGTGCGCGCTCGTCGACGTAGACATCATGCAAGGCGCCGCACGCCTCGCGAAGAGCCTGCCAGTCCCGCTCGACGAGTCCGCCATACGCATAACCGATCACGTCTCCCGTGGCGCCTTCGGTTGCCACGAGCAGGACGACATCGGGGTTGTCGATCTCGCGATTGAGAAACCAACGATATCCCTCTTCGACCGGCTCGATCAGCAGGAACCGCTGTGCGTCGTAGCCGTGGTGTTCTCGCACGAGGCGTGCCGCCAGCGGAGCGATCGCGGATAGATCCTCTCGCGTGGCACTGCGAACGACCGTGGTGGGAGTCGGCGCGGCTGGGTTCATGGCGACGTGCGTATCACGAAACGCCGGGAGGTCCTCGCGTCTACAGCGTTCGGAGATACGACTCGAGCGCGTCGACGTCGTTGCCGGTCAGTTGATCGATGCCCCCCATTCGATGCGTGCGATCGGTGAGCAGGTCCCGCAGCGTTGCGTATCGACCGTCGTGGAAGTACGGCGCAGTCATGCTCACGAATCGCAGCGACGGCGTGTCGAATGTGCGCACCCGTTCGTCGGAACGCAGTCCGCCGAGCTCGTGCGCGCGTCCGTCCGTGAATCCGCGCGTCGGATCGTGGCAAACCGCGCACGCACCCGCGTTCTGGAAAATTTCGCGGCCGTGCTCTTCGTTTGCCGCGAGGTCGCTCGTCGGAACGCGCGGCACGAGGATGCCACGTTGAACGTACGCGGACAGATCGTCGAGTTCCGACAATCGCATCCCGGTGCCGCCAAGCCGACGCACGGTCTGCCCGACGTTGCCGGCCATGTCCCACTGCGTTCCGTTCCAATTGAACGGCGCAAATAGTCTTCCCGCGAGTGTCGGCGTTTGCCGCGGTCCGGACTGAAGAAACCAGGTGAGCCCGTCGTCGCGACCGTCGGGATGGCACCCGCCACACGACAGCCCGCCCGACGTGAGTCGCGGCTCGTTGGCCGTGTAGAACAGTCGGCGCCCACGCACGATCTCGGGCGGCAACGTGTCATGGCCAATGTCGACACGTGTCGCAGCGCGACCCGGCGCACGGACTTCGATTGCGTGATCGATCTGCGAGTAGACGATGTCGGTGCCGCCCGCGAGCGCGACGAGCCCGACGGGGGCCGCGAGGGTGTCCGCAAGATCGACGATTCTCGATGCCGGTGTTCGGATGCCGGCCTCGTTGTTCGAGAACGACGGCGGAACCGGCGCAATCCGCATCCCCCGGCGCGCGGCAGCCGCGGACGCAGCGACGACCGGTTGCCACGTCGCCAGATGACTGGTGCCCATCGACGCCACCAAGATCGCTCGGTCCGTCGGACGAAGCGCCACGGCGGTCGGAATCCGCACGCCCGTCCCGGTGGGTGTCGGGCGAGTCGTCGTCGCGCGCAGCGCACCGGCAGACAAGGCCAGTTGCGGCGTCGTGCGCACCTGCGGATGCACGACGTCGATCCACCGATGCGCGTTCCAATCGAAGCGCGCGAGCGTGAACGACGTCTTCTCCTCGGCATGCACAGGACTCACGGAGCCCGCGCCGTAGGAGTCCACTCGCACCTGAGGCGGAACCTCGCGGCCGGTTCGATTGACCATGAACGCCACGACGACTTGCGACTGATCGTCGTCGACGGCCAGCGACCAACTCTGGGACGGAATGGGCGTGACCGACACCGACGGCATCGACGGCGCGATCTCGCCCCCAAGTCCGCTGCGGCTCGGCAGTCCGATCAGGGATGTTCCGATGAACTCATTCGAACCGCCGTGCTCGGCGACCACGGGCACCGGCGGCACGGCGCGAACGCGCGGCGTGTTCGTCGAGAGGTCCACTTCGCTCAGCGGTTGCCCGGCAATGTGCGTAAGAAACGCGTGTCGCCCGTCGCGCGAGATCGCGACTCCGCGCGGCTCGCGCGCAACGTCCAGCACGAACCTTCGCGCCATCGTCCGCGTGTCGAACGCCGACAGCGTATGTGTGAGCCCCGACGTCACGTACACGGTGCGCTCGTCGGGCGCGAGCGCAATGCCCGTTGGATCGGCCGGCGTCTCCGAGTTGCACAGTGCCTGTCCGTCCTGCGCGCGGTACACCGCGATCCGGTTCGCGAGCCGCTCGGTGACGAATACGCGTCCGTCGCTGCCGACGGCCACTTGCGATGGTGCCGCGCCGACGGAAATCTGCCGCACGGCAGACACGGTGCCTTCGTGAATCGCAAGGACGGCGACCGTGTTCGAATCGGGATCCGCGGCGGCGCCAAGCGAGTCGTTGGGCGCCACGTCGATGGGACCTCCCGACGTTCGCGTGCGGTGAGCTGCCATCTCGATCGCACCGCACTCGGGCACGCCGGTCCACGCAACGGGCGCGCGCGGACCGCGGCCGGCGAGTGCGCGCGGCGGTCGGGCGTGCACGATCCTGGCGATCGGCGCATCGGTCGGCGACTCGTGGCGTAGGAAGTGAGCCGCGCCAGCGACGAGCGCAACGGCGCCCACTCCGATCAGCAGACCCTGGACTTCGGCGCGCGCCACGTCGGCATGTGGCATCGAGACGGCAATTCGTGACCGAGGAACTGGACGCCGCACAATTCGAATCGAAAGTCGCGCTGCGCCGCCTAGAAACCGGCCTCGCGAATGCGCCGGACGACGTCTCGATAGAACGCGATGTGGTCGAAACCACTGCCGAGCACGGGACCGACGTGCGCGATCTGGCCCACTTCGTCCATGTGGTCGGCGGGCACACACCCCATGAATGTCCCCCAGCGGGCGCTCGCGACTTCCACGAGGCCATCGTTCACGTGTTGCGTGGGGTCACCTTGCTCGAGAAACAGGGCGAACGGCTCGAGGAGAAGCAGCGTGGCGTCGACGCGCGCGGGCTCGTTCGCCACGACGGAGCCGCCACACTGGAAGATCCCGGTTCGCAGATTCGTGCGTCCGGTCCACGACCAGTACACCACGCGAGGGTCGTCGCGGTTGCGGGCGTTGAATTCCGTCGCCGCGCGTTCCGTGAGTCCTTCGATCGCCGCCCGAAGATTCGGGTTCGTGCGAATCTCGTTGTACGCAAACCCGATCAACGCCGCGACCCCGTTGAGAAGCGCATCGGGAACGCCGGGAATCCCCCCGAGGATCGCGTCGGCGACGCGCGTCCCGCGATGGGGCGCAGCGATCGTCGCGAGCAACGCGACCCGATCCCCGTAACCCAACTGCGAGATCATCTGCCGCGGGTCGATCCCGCCCTGCGAGTGGCCGACAACCACGACGCGGGCGCGGCCGGTCTCGACGAGAACGCGGTCGACGAACCGCGCGAGTTCCGTCGCGCGCTGCGACGGCGGATTGAACGGGCTGACCTCGGACTCGTAGACCACTTCGCCCCGAGCACGCAGATCGCGCGCGACGTTGAAGAAGTAGTTCAGCGGGCCAATGTCCCGGAAACCGGCGAACCCATGGTGCAGGACGATGGGATACGGCGGACCGAGCCGTTGGGGTGCGTCCGCGGAATCATCGGCGATGGCCACGCCGTCCGTGGGTGTCGCGTCAACGACCGGCCCGTCGTCCCGCACGATCGCGGCGTCGACGACGTCGGGACCGGTGTACGCGGTCGCTCGCACGCATGCGGCCGCGAGCGAGACGGCGGCGAGCCACACAGGCAGTCGCGGGGGCGTGCGCATCGACGAGATTGTAGCGGTTCCAGGGAGCGGGCGGGGATGTCGGCGATCGTGCGAGCGAGACGCTCCTCTACTCCATCGTCGAACGGCACCTCCCAGCGTTTCTCGCGCACGTCGTGGAGAACTACGGCAAGGCACTCCCGGGGTACGTGCGCAACGTCGCGGGGGCGCTCTCGCGCGAGCGCGCCGCGCGCGCGGCCTTGCAAGGGATCAGTGCGTCGGCGCGCCGGCGTCCACCCGTTTTTGGCGTTCCGACGCCGTGATACCATGGCTCGATCGTGGGCGTTCGACCGAAGTTTGCAATCAATCCCATGCGAAGTGACCTTCGCCGATCGATTCCGAGACAAGAGCCCTTCGACTTCCGATCCGCCATGCTTTCACGTTTCGGGGACGGCTCCGCCGCCGTCGCTTTCTTGCTGGTCCTCGGCACCGGGGGCGCCGCATCCGCTCAGGACATCGCAGCGACGCCCGATCCTTCCACCGCGACGGCGCGCGACTCGCCAGGGCGCGATCCTCCGCGACCGAGGCCACGCTTCGCCACGATCACGATCGCGGGCGACCGGCCGTTCGACGTGACGCTCACGCCAGGAGCCGACTGGATGGTGGGCCCGGAGTTCTGGCCCGAACTCTGCCGCACGCCGTGCCAGCGACGGCTCCCGCGCGGAACGTACCGTGTCTCCGCCGCGCCCCAGGGCGGTCCGGTGATCGAAGGACGGGTCGAAGTGTCGCGTGCCGTCGGGCTGTACCGCGTCAGCGGCGCGACGAGCCGCGTCGGCCCCATGTCGCTCGCGGTCGCGGGCGGCGTGACGCTCGGCGTGAGTCTCGTGACGCTCATGGTGACGGGATTGGTTGCCGCGTTCTGCGGCTTCGGGGCGTCGATCGGTGGTGACCCATCCGCGTGTGTGTCGTGGCAATGGGGCGCCGGACTCTCGTGGGGTGCTACGTTCGTCGGCAGCGGAATGTTGGCCGCTGGCATCGCGTGGCTGCACGACGCGGACGGGTTGGTGCGCGGGCCACTGGCGTTCTGAGCGGCGCGGGGAGCCGGGCGCGCGGCGGCGCACCGGCCGCCGAAACGTTACGGCAACCCCGCCCGGCGGTGGACAGTTCGAATTCGTCCCATCGACCCCGCGGTGCAATTTCGAGCATCGTCGCGCCGTCGCTGATCGCCGAACTCGAGCACGAGCGCATCGACGATCGAGTGATCGGCGGCGGCGGCGCCATCACCGCACCGGCCTCGACCACGCCGAGGGCTTGTTCGCTGGCCGCACGGCTACGAGCCGCGTGTGCGCAGCGCGACGTCGGCGGGGCGGTGGTGGCTCAGACCACGGCGCGGGGAATGTCGACCGCGTGCACATCTCCGCAGGCTTTCAACGCATTCCGCCAGAAGTGATGTAGAGCAGGACGTATGGCGGAATATGGACAGACACCTCCGCCATCCATCGACGACGTTCGAGACCGTCCGCCACGAGGCATGGGTTGGCAATGCAGCTTCTCAATCGGCACTTCGAGATCTTTGCGGACTACCACCAGTTCTACTTGTGGGACGCAGGCGTCATTCAACTCGCACCCGAGGATTACACGGACGACGACGTTCGTCGCAGAGTGAAAGTCGCGCCCAACGTCGTTGTGGTTCAGCCCGAGAGAAACATGACGGTGCCCGTCGACTTCGAATTGCACGACGGAGATCCACAATACGGCGCGAGCCGTTGGGACCACATCGTCGAGTGTTCTCTCGAGCTTCCCACGAGGAAGTTTCAGATCCACGAGTGCACCGGCGGGCCGGTGTTCGATCTCGTCGTCGCGGCAGGGCTGTACCGAGTGCGCGTACTGTTCTCGGGTCTCGGCACGCTGAGTGTCGACGGCCTGGACGGCGACGACCACTACAGCATATTCATGTGGCCGGGGTCCGCGATTCCGCTCACGGTCGTCAAGCAATGGCCGGGCGACCGACGAGGGTGACGCGATCGCCTCCGCACACAATTGGCGCCGATTTACCCGAGGTCGGGGCCCGCAAGTCTCAGTGCACGATGCCTGCGACCGAGTTCCTCGGACGCTGTCCGTCGCGCAGAAGCACCAGACTGGCGTCCCGATTCCCGCATCGCGCACCCGCTGGGGTACACGGGGACGTCCGTCGCGTCTCTCGATGGAGACGGCGCGGGGACGATCGAGTTCGTCTCGTCCGGGCGGATCATCCTGCGCGAGTCGTGGTTCGGCAGCCGCTCGGGGTGCGGCCTAACAGCGGCTCGTCCTCGACGGCGTCGGACGGGAGGTCAATGGCATCATCGTGAGTGTCGTTGAGCGAATCATCGTGAGCCCGAAGACCGATGATCAACTTCGGCATGCCCGCGTGTCCGCGCAGTCGACGGAAGCCCTTGGACGCTTCGCGCAGCGCCCCGGCGGTCCAACGAAGTACCATGTTCCCATCGCGCGGCACTTCGGACGCACGCCGCGAGAGCTGGGCGCCGACGACGTGCGCGCCTATCTGCTGCACATGCGACGGGACCGAGGACTGGCACAAACCACGCTCAACGTGCATCTGGCCTGTATCGCTCGCGAGCGTGAGTTGCAGAGTCTTCATCTCGCCGACGTCGACGGCGATCACCGTCATTGCTTCTCAGCGAGGGCGCCGGGCAACAATCACGGAGCGGACGGGCGTGCCGCCCAGAATCGTTCGCTCGATCCCCACAAAGCCGGCCTCCGAGAGCCACTCCGCGTAGGCGGCCAGCGCGTAGAGCCCGCCCCGTGACGTGCGCAAGAGCAGGCTCATGTCGTACAGCGTCTTCACCACCACGTCGGTCTGGTCACCGGGCAGGACGTCGATGATGGCTACGCGGCCGCCGGGTCGCACCAGGCGCCCGACTCGTAGCAGCAGCGCGCGGTTCGCCTCCTCCCCGAGGAGGTGGCACAGGTTTCCAACCAGCGCGAGGTCGCACCGCGACTCACCCAGGTCCGCCTGCGTCAGGTCGGCCGCCAGGAATGTAAAACGCCCCGCGGCTCCGTTGCTGCCCACCAAGCGACGCGTTGTTTCGAGCACCTCCGGCAGGTCGACGGCCGTCACCCGGCACGTAGGCTCGCGGACAACCAGGGCTCGGCTCCACTGGGCCGCGCCCGACGCCAGATCGAAGATCTCGAGGTTCGGTGCGGCCAGGAGTTCGGCCACGAGCCGCGCGTCGTCCGTGGTCTGGCGAGCGAGTTCCTCGACCCTGGCCGGGTACTCACGGGCCGCGCTGCTAGAAGTGTCGTGTGGCTGCGCCGGTTCTCCAGAGCGCAACGTCTGCTCCAAGCCAGCCCACAGCTCACGGCCCATGAGCGGACTAGACCCGATGCGATAGATCCCGGCGCCATCGGTCTCGATCAGCCCAAGCGCCACCAAGGCTTCGACGAGCACGAGAACGGCGCGCCGGTCGAGCCCACACCGTGTCGCAACCTGCGCCGCGCTCGCGGGGCCGTCGACCGCGAGAGCGTCCAGCACACCCACGCTCCGAGCCGCATCGACGACACTCGTGATCGAGTATGCCAGCGCCACCGGGAAACTCGCGCCGCTCACGCCAGCACGTCGACGCGTCCGCTTGTCCCGTCGACCCTCACCCGCTGCCCATCGCGCACGAGTGCGGTTGCGTTGCCGGTCGCTACCACCGCCGGGACCCCATACTCGCGCGCAATGATCGCCGGGTGCGACAGCAGCCCACCCGTGTCAGTGACCAGCCCGCCGATGATCGAGAACAACACCGACCAGACCGGCGACGTGATGGAGCACACGAGCACGTCTCCCGGTTGCACGCGCGCGAACTCGCCTTCGCTGTGAATGACGCGCGCGGTGCCGGTGTACGAGCCCGGCGACGCGGCGATGCCGACGATTCCGCCGCCGGGGTCTTGTCTGGCCGACGACTGGCCCGGCGCCATGTGGCGCTCGGAGAACCACATCATGCAGGCCATCAACTCGGCGAGTTCCGCCGGCATGAAGCTGACATCCTTGGGCGGGTCCGCTGGCTTGGGTCCAAAATCGCGCGGCTCTCTGCCCACCTGAGTCATCACCCACGCGCGCTCGCCGCGGCGCCGCCGAACTACAGTCTTCCATTCGCCCGCGCCGCCGAGCGCTTCGAGCGCCTCGTCATGACGCAGGTAGAAGCAGTCATCGGGCCGCTCGATCAGGCCTGCAGACGCGATCCTCGTGCCCAGCTCGAGCGCTGCCCGACGCATCAACGCGACCGGAGCGCTCAGCGTGGTCACCTCGTCGTCCTCGCGGATCGGGTAGCTCTCGGCCGCGCGGTCCATCCAATCGACGAACCGCTCCCGGTCCTCCGCCGATCGGTCCGCCAGTTGCTCGAGCGCCTCGGCTCGCAGGCTCTCGCGCTGCGTACGCGCGGCCGAGCCCAGGGCCGCGGCGTCGAACTTTCGCACCATGCTGCCTCTGAGCAGACGCAGCAGCAGCGGCGCGTCCTCGTCGAAGTTGGGGTCCACGATGTCCAACCGAATGGCACGGCAGCCCCAGCGCTCCTGGTACGCGTCGTACGCCGCGCCAAACTCGGGCGATGCCTTTCTCAGGCCTGCCAGCGTGCCCTCGTCGGGCCGCTCCAAAAGCGCTGCCACCGCCGGACTGGAGCGCGCGATCACGGCGAGGGGCTCGAGATCGCTGGCCGGGCCGATGGACATCTCGGAGAGGCCCGTGAAGAGCCCGACGGTCTTGCTTTCGGACCATCCGAGCCACTTCTCGACCAGACGGAAGAAGCGCCCCTGCACCGTCATGATGCCGAAGCGTTGGCGGGTGTGGATGCGCGTGGCCTCGTGGAGATAGTCGAGGACCTCCACCAGGTGCGCCCGCAGGCCGTCGACGGACAGCGCCGCCAGATCGACGTGCCGTAGCCTGTTCATGCGCTCGGTGAAGTGCGCGCGCCAGTGTCCCCACCAGGCGTCCAACTGCTCTTGGGCCCAGCCAGAGCGCCAGCCTGCGATGGCGGTGTCAATACGCCGGCGAATGCTCGGAACGAAGCGGCGCATCACGGGAAACAGGATGCGCATCAGCCACAGCGGCGGCGGCTGCCGATCCTTGCCACCCATGGGAACGATGCGCATGTAGGCTAGGCCGCCGATCTCGCGGATGTGGATGTCGTCGATCATCATCCCGGTCTCCGCAATCAGGGGCGCGAAGATATCGGCGTTCAAGTCCAGCCAGGTGCTGCTGATGAACGGCGACAGAGGCTGTGGCATGTGGCTGTCCTCGCGCATCCAGTAGCCCTCGGTGGGGACCTCGAGCTTGACCGGTACGAGCTCGACAGGGGCCTCGGGCAGCGACGTGATGGGGCGGGCCTGGAGCAGGAAGAGCTGGCCCTCGGCCCACGCCCACTCGATGTCTTGCGGCATGCCGAAGTGCGCCTCGACGCGCCTCGCGAGCGCCGCGACTTCACCCGCGAGCGTGGCGTTCATGACCCCTTCCGGGCTCGCAACGCAGCGCGGACCCGTGGCGTCGACAACCCACTCGTCGGGGGACGCCTCGCCGGAGACCAGCCGCTCGCCCAAGCCGCGAACGGCGCTGACGATGGCCTCGGCGCGCTGGCCCGTCACGGGGTTGGCGGTGAAGCACACGCCCGCGCACTCGGCCGCTACCAGTCGCTGCACCAGCACTGCCATGTCACCGACGGGGAGCTTGCGCTCGGCGCGATACGCGACCACCCGGTCGGCATAGACCGAGGCAAAGCATTGGCGCACGGCGTCCAACACCGCGGGGACTCCTCGAACGTCGAGCACGGTCTCGTACTGGCCCGCGAACGACGCGCCGGCCAGGTCCTCGGCCAGGGACGACGAGCGGACGGCCAGCGGCTGCTCCGACAGGGAACCAAGTGCGTTGACGATGGCGTCCACCAGGGCCGGCGACAGCGTCGCGGCGAGGACTGTCGCCGGGGTGGCTGGACCCGGGAGGCCGGCCACGAAGTCGGCGAACGCCTCGGCGCTCAGGACGACGCCCGGAGGGACCGGGAAGCCGGCAGTCATCAGCTCGCCCAGGTTGGCTGCCTTGGCCCCGACCGTCGCGGCGTCGTGCCGGGTCAGACGTCCGAGCGGGCGGATGAGGTTGGGGGACTTCACGGGCTTACGGTCGACGATGGCGAGGCGGATGGTTGCGTTCATGGGTCCCTCTCAGCGGTTGTTGATGAGAGGACGATATTCGGTACGGCGGCGGGCTCGCGTCCCCTGACCCCGGGGTAATCGCGTGTCGAGGGCAGGGTAATCGAGGCGCCTTGCAGGGTCCGAGTCACGTAGAGCCGGCATCGCCGAGATTGTGATCGGCCAGGAAACGGGCCAGCTCGTCGCGCGATGAGACTTCGACTCGGGCGTATATGTGTTTGAAGTGGGCTGCCACGGTGTGAGGACTCAGGAAGAGCCGGCGCGCGATCGCTGCATTGGTCAGCCCGCGGGCGCCCAGCTGCGCGACTTCCAGCTCGCGCGCCGTCAGCAGACCGCCCACACGCTTGGGCAACGCTCGGGGAAGTTGAACGCCTAGCACTTTCAACAGCGTGCGCGCTTGTTGGACATACGGCGCAGCGCCGAGCGCCTCGAACACTGCGAGGCTCTTGTGCGCGTCCGCCAGATCCTCGTCCCGCTCGCGGGTTCGCAGCCCTGCTCGGCGCAAGCGGATCCGCTCGGCCTCGAAGGGGACTGCGAGGGACTCGAAGGCCGCGAGCGACCGGGATAGCGCGTCGAACGAAGCGAGCTTGTCCCCGCGCAACTCGTGCACGATTCCAACCGCCCGCTGCGCGTGACCGATGGCCCACGGCGCGCCGTACGCCGCGACCTCGGCACTCAGCACCAGCGCCGCCTCGTACTCGCCGTTCAGGGCGAGAACCTCGGCGCGGATACTGCGCGGGAGGATCCTGTGGGCGGCGTCGGGGACCTCGTCGACGGCTCGGAGCGCAGCCTGGAGATCCTCGGTCGCCAACGCGCACAGGGCGGCAGCGACGTGAAGCGGCGCCCCCATGTTGCGGTCCGCTTCCCCCATCCACGCCGCCCGCGCCTCCGCGAGCGCCTCATCGGCCTCCGCGAACTCACCGCGCATTGCCAGGATCTCCGCTCTGAGCGCGTGGGCCACTACGGCAAAGCGAGCGCGACCACGGCCCAGCCCATCGGCAATGCTCGACTGGCACAGTCGCAGTGCGTCGTCGAATCGGCCACCGAGGTGGGCCGCCCCCGCGCGCAACAACGCCGCCATTGGGTGCCGCCGGGAGGGGCCGTGGTCGACGGCCAGCGCGTCGAGCGCCGCGGCGTGGGCTTCGAGTTGCGCGTGCTCGGCCACGCTGTAGTGGCAGCCGGCGCTTACCTCCAGCACGCGGGCCAAGGTCGCCGGGGTCACCGCGATCTCGCGTGCCCTCGCCACTGCCGCCCACGCGGGCTCTAACTCGCCGCGCATGACGTGAACCGTGAACAACGCCAACAGAACAGCTGCCTCGAGGTCCGGGAGCGCGGCGCGAAACTCGGGAGTGAGCAGCCGGCTCGAGAGGTCGCGGACACCCTCGATGTCGCCGCCACGCGTTCCAATCCGTAGCCCTTCAATGTACAGCTCGGCGAGTGCTTCGGATGGTCCGGCTGGCTCGAGTTCGGCCATGCCCTCGGTGAGGTGCCGCGCGCTCTCGTCGCGTCGCCCTGCGTGCCAACTCTCGACCATCAACAGCACGCGAAGCCGACCGCCAGCGGCTTGGTCGCCGATCGCTCGGTAGATCGCCAAGGCTTCGCTCCATACCTCCGCAGCGACGACGTGTTCGCCGGCGCGTGACCAGGCGGCACCGAGCCGCTCCAGCAGTGGCGCGGGCCCGGACAGGGACGCCATCGCCGGAAAGGCTTTCACCGCGCGGACCGCCGCGCCCAGCCAGCGCGCTTCGTCGCGATGGGCGCCGCTGAATTTCGCCTGCGCTGCGGCCTCGAGAAACGCCGGGAGCGCGTCGGCCGCGTCCGCGCCATCCACGCCAACGCCGCGGTAGTGGCGGGCGAGCCGGGCCGGTGCGCGGACCTCGCGGGCTTGGAACGCGTCCAGCAGCGCGCGGTGCAGTCGTCGGCGGGCGACCTCGCCGAGGCGTTGGTAGAGCGTCTCCTCGGTGAGTGGATGGGCGAGGTGATAGGTCACCTGAGTCTCGTCCCGCCGCTCGACCACGTGACCGGCATCTGTCAGAGCCGTCAGCGCCTCGAGCACGGCGGCGTCCGCGGCGCCCGAGGCTGCCACGAGCACCGGATGGGACAGCGGTTCGCCACCCGCCGCGAGCACGTCGGCCACCACACGTTGCGCACTCGGCAGCCCATCGATGAGTTCCTCGAGAAGCGGACCGAGTTCGAGAGGGATGCCGTCGTCGGTGCCCGGAGCGACGTACCAAGTGTCGCCGATGCGGCTGAGCCGGGCGTTCAAGCGCAGCTGCGTCAGGAGCGCGGTGGCAAACAGCGGAACGCCGCGGGCGCGCTCGAAGAGTAGCTGGAGTAGCGCGGGCGAGGCCAGGCCGCCGCCCAGACGGGCCTCGACGAGCGCTTGGAGGGCATCGTGCGAGAGGGGCTCGAGGGCGATGGTGGTGGCGAGCTCGGCACGTTCGAGAAGCGACCCGAGCAGACGCAGCGTGCGCGACGCGGCCGCGCCGACACGGTGGCTGAGGAGCACCAGGACGGGGTGGTGACGGCAGCGGCGGACGAGATATTGGAGCAGCTCGACAGTTGCGGCGTCGGCGAGGTGAAGGTCGTCGACGGCCAGGACGACCGGGGAGCGCGCTGCGAGCCGCTGAATGACAATCGCGACGGCCTCGAATAGCCGTGTGCGCGTGAGGCCGGCCTCCGAGTCGGTCGGCGCGGGCCCCGGTAGCCAGGGCAGCAAGTGACCGAGGTCCGGGAGAGAGGCGACGATTTCCGCGCGCTCGCCGGCTTCCAGGTCGCGAAGTCCAGCGCCCAGGGCCTCGACGAGCGGCGCGTACGCGAGGCCAGCGTCCAGCGGCCAGGCGCGGCCTCGAAGTACCCGGGCGCCAAGCGCAGTCGCGCTTTCGCAGATCGCGCTCAACAGAGCGGTCTTGCCCACGCCAAGTGCGCCCGTGATGAAAACGGCGCTGCCGCGACCCTCCTGGGTCGCGCTCAGGCAAGCCCGCAAATGCCCCAGGCCGTCCTCGCGTCCGTGCAGTTCCAAGAGCCCGAGCATAGGACCGATAGGCGGGGGAACGGACACCCATCGGCGATGGACGGCGGGGCGGGTGGTCGTCGACCAAGTCTGGAGTCGGTCGATCGCCACGGGGAGGAGCGCGACGGCAAGATGCAGCCACGGTTGTCCGAGCACGACGAACACGACGACTACCGCACTGGCAGCCGACGCGAACGTGAGCAACGCCAACGGGACACTGAGGTACAGAGTCGGCAGAGTCATCGCGAAAACGAGTAGGCCCACCGCCTTTGCGAGCGGGCGTCCTGGCAAGCTCGGCAACGCCCGTCGGCGCGCAGCACTCGGTTCGTCGCTCCGGACTCCGGTGTGCGAGCGTCACACGACGAGCAGGCGGACGCCGATCGCCACCGCCAGGAGTTCGAAGTCCGCGCGGTTCGTCGTAACGACCACAGCGCCGTGCCGACGAGCCGTCAGGGCGATGAGCGCGTCGTTTTGGAACTCCCGTCGCTTGCGAACGTCCCAGTCGTGCGCGTCGCCGATATCCCGCACGAGGGCGCCGCACTTCCACCAATCTTCGGAGGACGGCTCCCACTCCGCGCGAGCGAGCTTTCGCAATTCGTCGACGAGCGCGCGCGCCGCGGCGGTTCGGGCTCCGCGCCGGAGTTCAGAAAGAACGACTGACGAGTGGCGAATGACGAATCCGCGTCGGACGGAATCGAGGTCGAGACCGTCAGGAGCCGTCCACGAGTCGATGTAAACGCTCGTATCGAGAATCGCCCACGCCATACTACGGCTTCGCGAACTCCGCACGGCGGACACTGCCCCGCGCACGTTCCATGAATCGCCAGAACTCCAACATCTCCGTGACACGCTCGATCGACAGCCGAACGGCCTCCGCATCGGTGCGAACGCCGAGGGCGCGACGCGCTCGGCGGAGCGACACCTCGTCGACGAAAAACGACTTGCGCTTCAATCGCGTTTTCGCGACCGACGACATGCGTACCTTTTACTCCACGCAGGCATACGCGTCCAGCGGCGGACAGTAACGATGACGCGAACCCCGTTCTCGAGCGCGAAAGCACTACAGTGGGTATTCGCCGACGAAGACACGTCCGGGGGTGCCCGGAGCAGGCGTTGCCGTGCAGCCAGACACCAACGTGGGACCGCTCGGCCCCACGGTGATCGAGCAGCGATCCGTTCGGGTCGAGATGCGTATTCGGCCCAAACCGCCGGTGCCGCCTGTGCCAGATACCCCCCCGCCGCCGGCTGCACCTCTCGCAGTCATCGTCGCCGCGATCGTGACGGACGGTGCGGCGAGGTAGATCACACCGCCTGAGCCGCCGCCGCCCGCACCGCTCGAGCGTCCTGTCGTTGGGGGCATGAATCCGTTGCCGCCAACGCCACCGTCCGCGTTGATCCGACTGCCGGCAAGTAGCCGGATGGCCGTGTGGGACGCCAGGACGAGCGCGCCTCCGCCACCACCGCCGCCCGACCCACCGGTGCAATACGACCCGAACCCGCCGCCACCCCCGCCCCCGGAGCCGGGAAGCAGTGTCGGTACGTCGAGCCGTGAGGACGCCCCACCGCCGATCGATCCGCCACCGCCGGGCGCGCCGTTGCTACCGCAACTCGCGCACGCGCCTGCTGCGCCCGCGTACGGAGCCATCAGCGCCGTGTGTCCGCCACCGCCACCCCGCGATGCTGCGTTCCCGCCTGCGCCGGCGAGCCCTCCGCTTGCCTGCCCTCCATTGCCGCCGATCGCGCCGTCTTCGGCCGCCCCCCCGCCACCGCCCGCAGCGCCCCCACCGCCTCCACCGCCTCCACCGCCTCCACCCGTCATCGCGGCCGCGCCTCCCCCGGCGCCGCCGCCGAAAATCCCGCCGGCGCCGCACGTTCCGTCCGAACGCGAGCCATTGGCGCCCGGCATCCCTGACCCGCCGCCCCCTGGTGGCCGGCACGCCGACGTCGACCAAGACGCACCATCAACGTTCGTGCCCGTGGAGCCGCCGCCGCCGTTGCCCGTCGAGCAGCCACCACCGGCGTTGCCGCCGCTTCCGCCGGCGCCGCCGGACATGTCGATCTCTCCGGCCACGACGATGTCGCCGGTCGCCCGGATTTCGACGATGCCGCTCCCGCTCGGCCGCACGATGACTCCCGCGGGGATGTTCACTGTCGTGAAGTTGTGCACGCCCGGTGTGATCAACTGCACGCGTGTCGCGCCTGCGTCCGGCGCCGGTGGCACAGGGTTGAACGCCATCTCCGCGCCCGTACTTCGGAACGCGGGCGCCACACACACTCCGCGAACGCAGATATCGCCGGCGAACGCGCACGGTCGCCCGCACGCGCCACAGTTGGCCGTGCTCGCCGAAACGTCGACCTCGCATCCGTCGGCCAGCGTGCAATTGCAGTCGCCGAATCCCGGGTTGCACCGCGCCGAACACAACCCGGCCGCGCACGTGGCCGTGGCGTTCGTGCGACTCCCGCAGACAACACCGCACGCTCCGCAATTTCGGGGGTCGCTCGCCGGGTTCGCGTCGCAGACCGAACCGTCGAATCGTGCGTCGACCTCTGCGTCACCTCCGGCATCGATTCCGCACGACGTCTCGACCGCGTCGCGGGGCGTCGATCCGTCGCTCGCCGCGTCGCCCACGTCGAGCACGGAGACCTCGCTGGCGTCGACCGGCCCGTCGTCGCGCGTGCCGTCGTCGGAACTGTCCAGTTCCGCGTCTGGAGCCTGCGCGACATCGCCGATCGCGTCCGCTGCACCGTCAGTGGCCGAGTCGGTGCCGCTCTCGCCCGATCCGGAATCGCTTCCGATCACGCACGCGCCCACGGCGCCGGTGATCTCGCAACGCTCGCCGCGGGGACAATCTCGGTCGCCCGCGCACTGCGTCTGGCAGGTTTCGTTGAGGCACACGAGCGGGTCGACGCAGTCCGTGTTGCGAGAGCAACGGCCTCCGCGCAAGTTTCTCACGGTACAGCCACCCAAGGCGACTTGGGCCACGACGAAGACCAAGCAGGCTCGCCTGAGCATAGGGCACGGTACCACACGACGCGGGCGGCGAGATCGTCGTCGAGTGATCGCAGCGCCTGCGCGGAGCACGCGTCCGCGCGGCTGACCGACGACACACGCCGGGCAGCGCAACCGAAGCTCGTTGAGGATCTCGATCAGTTCGCGACCGAAGCGAACGGCACCCGCGTCAGAATCCGCGTCGGCGCCCGCGACAGTGCCCGCGTCGATGGTCGCGTCGGTCGCGCGAGCCTCGGGGAGATCATGGTTTCGGTACCCACGCGTTGCACGGTCGTTGCAGTATGATGCGGGCATGACGGCCTCGCATCGCGCTACGATCGGGTTCGGTTTTCTCGTCGCGCTCGCACCGTTTGCGTGCGGCAGCCCTGCGGTTCCCGACGGCGGAACGGACGCGCTCGCGGACGCGATTGGCGACGCAGCCGACGACACCGTCACCGACATTCCGGTGCCACGCTGCCCGATGGACTTCACGCTCGTGCCCGGCGATCCCGCGGGACATTCCGAGCCCCTCGGCGCCGCGCCGGGGGAAGTTCGGGCGGGAAGACTCAACGCGGCGCAGCTGCCCGCGGATCGCACCGGGCTCGCGATCTGGGCCGCGGGAGACATCGTGCTCGCGAACGAGCGCGTGGGGTTCGTGATCGAGGCGGCGCGGCCGTCGCATCTGTACGATCCTTGGGGCGGAAAGATCGTGGGCATCGCGCGCGTGTCGGGCGGGCGACTCGTCGACGCGGCAGACTTCGAGGAGGCCACCGTGGCCATCGGGCGTCACACCGTGCGCACGACGAGCGTCGGTGTGCTGCGCGATGGTCGTGCGGGCGGCCCGGCGATCGTTCGCGCGATCGGCAATCTCGCGCCGGTGCCGTTTCTTGATGAATTTGCTCGCCCGATCGTCCCGCAATCGTTCACGGACTTGCGTGTGGCACTCGACTACGAACTCGCTCCAGGTTCAGACACGCTCGAGATCTACATGACGTTCGACGTCACGCGCCCGCGCGGCGTGTCCGTGCCGTTCCCGATGCACACGTTCTTCCAGCGTTATCGAATGCCGCGGTTCCGACCCGACGTAGGGTTCGGAAACTCGCAGCTCGCCACGCCGTACGTCGCGCACGTCGACGACACGGGCATCAGCTACGCGTGGTTCGCGGGCGACTCGATGCTGACGCCGTTCATCTCCGAATCGGGATTCGACGCGTACTCGACGCTGCCGTTCCAACTCGAGGGCTGCATGCAGGTGCGCAGGCGAATGGGACGCGTCGTAGCGGGCGGACCCGGCCTCGATGGCATGCTGCAAGCCGTCGCTCGGTCGCAGTCCCAGATGCAGCGCGAGATCGCCGGGCGCGTGACACACTCGGACGGCTCGCCGGCCGCGAACGTTCACGTGTTCGCCGCGCTGCCGAGCGGGACGTTCGTGACCCGCACGACGACGGGCGTGGACGGTCGGTATGCCCTGCACGTCGCGTCGGGCGCTGCCGTGCGTGTCTCGTCGTTTCGACAAGGCTACGCGGTCGCCGGCCCACTCGACGTCGCTGCGACGCAGGCAACCGCCGACCTGCAGTTTGCGAGCGTCGGCACGATCGCGGTGAACGCCACCGACCAGACCGACGGTCTTGGCTTCCCGGTGCGCGTGCAGGTGTACACCACGGGCTCGGCGCGCCCGCCGTCGCTCCCGGCGAGTCACGGCGAGCCACTGCCCGGCGGCAACTGGTTGCACATCGAGTTCACGGCCGACGGACGACTCTCACTGCCCGCGCCGCCCGGACGATACCGCGTCGTGGTCTCGCACGGACCCGAGTACGAAGTCTTCGATCAGGAAGTGACCGTGATCGCAGGCGAGACCGTCGCAGTCCGCGCCGATCTACGGCACTCGGTCGACACGACGGGCATCCAGTGCGGTGATTTTCACATTCACACGAACCGATCACCCGACGCGGAAGACCCAGCACGGCTGAAGGTACTTTCCGCCGCGGCCGACGGCCTCGAGGTCGCGGTACGGTCCGAGCACGAGTTCGTCGTGGACTTCGAACCCGTCATTGCCGAACTCAACGTCGGTCGGTGGGTCTACGGCGTCGGCTCGATCGAATTGACGACGTTCACCTGGGGCCACTTCGGGGTCGTTCCGCTCGCACCCGACCCGACGGCAGTCAACGGCGGCGCGTTCGAGTGGGCCAACCTGCTCCCGCCCGCCGTGTTCGCGACCGCCCGCAGTCGATCGACGGCACCGATCGTGATCATCAATCATCCGCGCGGTGGCCCGCCGCGGAGTTCGTACTTCGAAGCCGCCGGCTACGACCCCGCGACGGGACGCGTTGCGCGACCCGAGATGTGGGACGACCGCTTCGGTGTCGTCGAGGTCTTCAACGAGAGCGACTTCGAAGCCAATCGAAACGGCACCGTGCGAGATTGGCTGAGCTTCCTCGACCGCGGACGACGCGTGTTCGCCGTGGGCTCGTCGGACAGTCATGGGATCCTGCCCACTGCACCGGTGGGCTACCCCCGCACGTGCATGTACCTGGGCACGGACAACCCACGCATGCTGACCCCGACGGCCGTGCGCGATGCGATCGCACAGGGACGGGCGTATGTCAGCGGCGGGATCCATCTCGAAGTGCGCGGACCCGGAGCGGTCGGGCCCGGACAGGAAGCGATGGGCGTCGGTGCGATGGCCCAGCTCGACATCGTGGTACGCGCGGCCTCGTGGGTGCCCGTTGCGCGACTCGAGGTCATCGTCGACGGGCGCACGTTGGAAACACGCACGATCGACGCGTCCATGCGCGACCCGATGAACCCCACGGTGCGTCTACGCGGCACCGCGATGGTCCCGGTCGCCGCGGCTGGCTCGTACGCGATCGTCGCGGTGCATGGCGACGCGGATCTTGCGCCGGTGCAGCCGGGGGATCGCGCATTCGCCGCGAGCAATCCGATCTTCCTGCGCCGGTAGCATCGCCGCGGCGGGGTGCGCGGCGCTCGCGCGTGGTACGCTCGCCCATCCTGTCAATGATTACCTACGACCCCAAGAACTGGTTCAAGATTCTCTTCGATGTCACCCGCGGCCCGGTCTTTCGGACGCTCGGACTCGACGTCCTCGGGGCGGGGATCTACGCGGCGCTGGTAGTCTGGGTCGAGACGTCAGTTCTGCGGGTCGCGCTGCCTCTCGGCCCGGCCTTCCTCTCGATCATGGGGATCATCCTCGGCCTGTTGCTGGTCTTTCGCACCAACACTGCGTACGAGCGCTGGTGGGAGGGTAGAAAGCTCTGGGGTCATCTGGTGAACGCCTCACGGGGGCTCGCCCACCAACTCGACGCAATGCTCACTCACGACGATCTCGCCCAGCGAGAGCGCTACAGCGATGTGATCAGCCGTTTCCCCGTGGCCCTCGCGACCCACCTCCGTCTGCCGCGGGGGACTGGCGGTCGCCATGTCCCGAACGACGTCCTCCGAGAGCTTCACAAGGCGGTGCGCCAAGACCTTCGCGTAGGTCTCCTCCCGACCGATGCCCCCATCGTGTTGGCGCCGTTGCTCCAGGCCTTCGACGACGTCGCCGGGGCCAGCGAGCGCATCCGAAACACCCCCATCCCCTTGAGCTATTCGTCGTACATCAAGCAGTTCGTGGTGCTCTACGCGATCATCATGCCCTTCGGTCTCGTGCGCGAGTTCGGGTACGGCACGGTAGTCGCGTCGATGTTCACGTTCTTCGCGACGATGGGCCTCGAACTGTTGGCCGGTGAAATCGAAGAGCCCTTCGGCACCGATCCAAACGACCTGCCGCTTGAAGATATCTCGGTGGCCATCGGGAAGCAGGTCGGCGACATCCTCGTGACGCCGGGCACCGCCGCGCTCGCGCAGTGAGCAGACCCAGTTCGAAGACGGCAACGCGAAGACGCACGACAAGTCGTCTTCTGCCAGAACGCGGACGGCGAACGATGCGCTCGGCGGGCCGCAGCCCCTTGCATCAGCGGACCGAATCCTCTAGATCAGACGCATTCAGCTTATGAATCGGTCCCTGCTCGCCGCTGTTGCCTTCGCACTGATGGCCTCGGTGTTCGCCGCCGCGCAGCTGGTGCCGTCGCGCGCGGCGTCGTCCTGCCCGGCCCTGTGTGACGGCGAGGAGAGCCACGGCGAGCGCGCGACCGGTGCCGTGAGCGAATCGCGCTCGGAAGGCGGAGACTGCGACGACGCGGACGACTGGGTCTTCGGGCCGGCGCCCCAGGTGGCGCTGCCATCTGCGCCGCGTGGCGGCAGGTCGCGAGGGGCGTGGGGGGACGTGTCAGACGCGGCCCAACACGTTGTCACCGTGGACACCCCGCCTCCACGCGGTGCGTAGTGCGTCGCGCGCGGCGGCCGACGACCGGCGGCCGTCAGCGGCTCGGACGGTGGTCCAACGCGTCCCGCGGCCGGCGGTCCGCAGTGGGATTCGTTTCGCACCGGTCAACCCCTTGGGACGTGCGCATCGGCGCCGTCGCTTCGAGTGTTTCATGAGGAAGACATGGGAGTGATCACGATTCGCGCGGACCTTGGCTTCCGCGCACTGTTGACCGAGTGGCGCGCGATGTTCAGGCGCGAGCACCTGCGCGCCGACGTGCTGGCCGCCCTCGCGCTCGTGTGCGTCGCCGTCCCGCTGTCGCTCGCGATCGCCCTCGCGTCGAGCGTGTCACCGAGCGTCGGGCTGGTGACCGCGATTGTGGGCGGAATCCTCTGCGCGCTGTTCGGCGGCACGCCGCTTGCGGTGAGCGGGCCCGCGGCAGCGATGGCGGTGGTCATGGGGTCGATCGTCGAGCAGCACGGCGCGCGCGGACTGGCCGTGGTCGTGATCGTCTCGGGCGTGCTGCAACTGCTCACGGGCGTATTGGGACTTGGACGCATCGTGCGTCTCGTTCCGTTGTCCGTCGTCGAAGGGTTCACGGCGGGAATCGGCGCCATCATTCTCATCGGACAGCTTCCGCGCGTCCTCGGCCTACCGCCGCCGGACGAAGCGCACGTGATCGAAGTGCTCCGTCACGTTCGAGAGCTGATCCATCGGGCCAGACCCGCGTCTGTGGTGATCTCGCTGTCCAGCCTCGGAATCACACTGCTCTGTACTCGGTTCATTCCGAAGCTTCCGGGTGCGCTGCTCGCGATCGTAATCCCGACGGTGGTCGTGGCGGCGCTCGGCACTCGGGTCGACTCAATCGGGGCGTTGCCCGCGTCGCTTCCGCGGCCGACGGTCCCGTGGGTGTCTGGCTCGATGTTCTACGCGCTCCTTTCGTCCGCGATCCTGGTGTACGCGCTCGGGTCGCTCGAGACGCTCTTGTCGTCCACGGCGGTCGACAAGCTCTCCCGAGGAAGGCACGACCCGGATCAGGAACTGATCGGCCAGGGCATCGGCAACATGGTGGCCGCGCTGTTCGGCGGACTGGCCGTGACCGGCGTCATCGCTCGTTCAGCGCTGAACGTGCAGGCCGGTGGCAAGACCCGCCGCGCGGCGTTGCTGCACGGCGTGTTCCTGGTGTTCGTCGTGTATTTCGCGGGGCGGCTCATTGCCCGCATTCCCATTGCCGCCCTGGCTGGGTTGCTCTTTTCGGTCGCACTTCGAATGCTCGACCCTCGCAAGCTGCGTACGCTCTACCGCGTCTCCCGCGGCGACGCGGCCGTGTACGGCGCGACGTTCGGGTTGATCGTCGCGCTCGACCTGGTCAAGGGAATTGGCTGGGGACTTGCGGCGGCCATGGTGGTCGCAGCGCTGCGCCTGGGCGCAACGTCGGAAATTCGGCTCATGGACTCGTCCGGCGCGCTGAGGGTCTCGGTGTCGGGCGCGGTGACGTTTCTCGCGTCGCTGCGGTTCGACCGGCTGCGAGCGAAGCTCGAGCGCCTGCCGAGCAGCACGGAGGTCACGATCGATTTGTCGGGCGTGACCGTCATGGACGCCTCCGGCGCCGAGACGATCGCGGACATCGTCGCTGCGCTCAAGGCACGGGACTTCGACGTTGCCGTCGTGGGCTTGCGCGCCGACTTCGCGGCCATGGTGAAATCCAGCGACCACTCCAACGTCGTGAACGCCTCGCTGGCTGCGACCGAGGCTGAGGCCGCGAGGATCCTCGATCGGCACGAGCACCTGGACGGCAAGCAGCGGCTGCAGGTTGGCGTCGACCACTACCGACGTGTGCACTTGCCCAAGTACGCGGAGCTGTTCCGCTCGCTGGCCAAGCAGCAGACGCCGCACACGCTGTTCATCACGTGCTCGGACAGCCGCATCCAACCGAACTTATTGACCAGCGCCGATCCGGGCGAGTTATTCATCATCCGAAACATCGGCAACGTCGTACCCAGTTTCGATCCCCTGCACGCGTCGTCCACCGGAGCGGGCGTGGAGTTCGCGGTGGCCGCTCTGGGTGTCAGTGAAGTAGTGGTGTGCGCACACTCTTCGTGCGGGGCGATGAAGGCGCTCCGCGGAAAGGCACAAATGCCGTCGGACACTCCCACGCTGAGCGCCTGGGTACAGACCACGGAAGCCCGTGAACTCTGCGAGGCGATTCCAAAATCCGTCGGTGTCGATGACGTCGCGAGACTCTCAGCGTTGCGCCAACTCGACCACTTGAACACATATAGTGTCATCGCCGAGCGTGTCTCGAAGGGGACGCTGGGCCTGCACGCGTGGTTCTTTCACATCGGAAGCGGCGAAGTCGAAGAGTGGCATCCAGAGTCGGAGTCGTGGGTGACCGTCGCAGCCGAGGTCGAACGACGGCCGTCGATGCCATTGATCGGCGTGTCGCGGCCGACCGGATAACTGCAACCGTGGGAGGGACGGGCCGCGCTCGTTTGACATCCGATCCGAGCGATGTCATTCAGACATCTGATGGCATCGAAGTCTCGAGCGATGGTGTTCCCAGTGGCCGAGGCCAAGCGCCGCTTTTCCGAGTTGCTCGATCGCGTAGAGCACGGCGAGCAGATCTTGGTGTCCCGGCGCGGCAAGCTCGCGGTCGCGCTCGTGCGCGCCCGAAACGCTCGGGACGCACGAGCCGCGCCGATCGGCCTGGCGGCGGTGGCAGGAGCGCTGTCGGACTGGAGAGAACTTCCACGAGTGACCGACGAGATCTACGCCGCGCGGCGTCGCGCCAAGGATCGAGCCGTTCCGGATCTCGAGTGAACTACTGCTTCGACACCGACGTTCTGAGCGCGGTGCTACGGAAGACGCCACCGCTCCATCTCATCCGGCGCCTCGCACTCCTGCCCGCCGAGTCGCAGCGAACCACCGCGATCAATCTCGGCGAGTTGCTCTACGGCGCCGCGCGCAAAGGCGACCCGGTACTTGTCGAGCGCGTCCGCGACGTCGTTCATCGCGCGCAGATCGTGCTTCCATTCGATGAGGCGGCGGCGGAGGTCTACGGGCCGCTTCGAACGTCCCTCGAGAAGGTTGGGCAGCGGCTCGACGAGCCTGACCTCCGAATCGCTTCGATTGCGTTGGCGCACGATCTCACGCTCGTCACCGGGAACGTGCGTCACTTCGCGCGGGTGCCGGGCCTTCGCGTCGAGAACTGGCTGCTCGAGGCCTGATCCGGCGCAGTCCATTGCGAAAACGCGCGAGACTGTTGCGGCGTCGGAGACGCCCGTCGTGATGGCAAAGTCGCGGTCGCAACGCTCGTCGTGGCCGAACGCATCACTGTGCCCGACGCTGCCATGCGTGCCGCGACCGACGAGTACGTTTCGGCGTTTCGCTGGATCGCGCCGCACGACGCGTGACGGTGTGACGGCTGAACGCATGCGTTCCCGCGCGCTCGCTCCCCTCTCTTGCCCCCACCGCGATTGCCTGATCCACTGACGCGTCCCCTTGCTGCCTGTCGGACTGTTCGTCGCAGTGTTGGTGCTCGCCGCGTGCGTTTTCGGCGCGTCGCGGGGTCGGCGCGCGGCCGGGCTCGTCGTGGTGGCGTGCGCGATCCCGCTGCCCTGGTGGTCGGACCCCGCATGGCCCGTCGCCCGCGCGTTCCTCGCGCTCGGCGTCATTCTCGCCGTTCTCCGCAGCATCGACCTCGTTCGCATGCGCGATCGCGGCTGGGGACCGGCGCGACGCTTTGCGCACATCGTCAGTCTCGTGGACACCCGGCGACTCGTTCGGCGCGCACCGAGGTTCGAATTCGGATCGCTCGCAGCTGCATTGGGTTGGGCCGCAGCGGTTGCAGGCGGGGTCGTGATCGTGACGCGTGTCGCGCCGACGCGGCATGGCGCGGAATTCTGGCTGCTTCGGTGGTCGGGCGCGCTCGTGGTGATCTACGCGGGCGCCGACGCTGCCCAGGCGCTCGCGCACGCGCTGTACGCAGCGGTCGGCTTCGAATCCCCGCCGATGCATCGCACGCCGGCGATGGCGCGGTCGATCAAGGAGTTCTGGGGCGAGCGTTGGAACCTCGCGGTGTCGTTGTGGCTGCGCGAGCACGCGATGCGACCGCTCGTTGCTCGCGCGGGCGTGAGCACCGGCGTGGCGGCAGCGTTCGCGGCGAGCGCGGTCGTCCATGCGTATCTCGCGACGGCCGCAGCCGGCTGGCGGATGGGATTGCTGATGGGCGGGTTCTTCGTTGTGCAGGGCCTGTGGGTGATTCTGGAGCTTCGCGTGGGCGTCGCGCGGTGGGCACCTTGGGTCGCCCGGTGCTGGTCGATCGGGTTGATGGTGGCTGTCTCGCCGATGTTTCTCGAACCACTCTTGCGTGGCGTCGGCTTGCGGTGAGGAAGTGCGCGTCGGCGTTCACGGCACGAATGCAACCGGCGCAGACTGGCCGGCGAGTGGAACGGTGAGACCGGGCGCGATAGACTCGCGCAATGTCCGAGCCGGCGCGTGTTCTACGCAACTCATTTCGCGACTACGTTGCGCTCGAGGAGTACAGCAACGTCAAACACGAGTTCGTCGGCGGGCTGATTCTCGCGATGGCTGGGGGAACCCCCGAGCACGCGGCCCTCGCCGCTGCCGTCATCGGTCATCTCTTCCGCCAGCTGGACGGCGGACCGTGTCGCACATACGATTCCGACTTGCGGGTCCGCGTCGCGGCGACGGGATTGGCGACGTATCCCGACGTCTCGGTCGTGTGCGGACCGCGGCAATCGGATTCCGACGACCCGAACACCGTGCTGAACCCGATCGTACTCGTCGAAGTGACGAGCCCGAGTTCCGATGAGTACGACCGTGGCGAGAAGCGTGAGCACTACGAGCAGATCGTCTCGCTGCGTGAGTATGTCGTCGTGTCGCACCGCGAGGCGAAGATCGACGTGTGGCGTCGCGGCGCGGGCTCTGAATGGTCGAGGTTCGAGTTTCGCGCGGGTGCGATCGCGCGGCTCGATTCACTCGGCGTCGAACTCGATGTGGCAGCGGTGTACCGGTCGGCACAGGAGCCGCGGGCGTAGTGGCGAGGCGGCCACGGCAAACGTCGCCCCGCACGACGCCTGACTTGGCGTAGTCTGCGCGCGCATGTCGCTTCCCGCCGGCCCGCCACTGCCCGCGATCGTCCAGAACGCACTGTGGGTTCTCGCGCCGGTGCCGTTCATCGACGCGTGCCGCTGACAGATCTCGAACTGCGCGATCAGCTCGTGACGTTACTCATGGCCGGGCACGAAACGACGGCATCGGCACTGTCCTGGGCGTTCGATCACATCTTGCACCATCCCGAAATCGAATCGCGTATGCGGGACGAGATCACGCGTGTGATGGGCACTGGACCACTCGACCCTGCGCGTCTCGGTGAACTCACGTACCTCGACGCCGTCATCAAAGACACCCATCGTCTGCGATCGGTGATCCCGAATGTCGCGCGGCGTCTCGGCGCGGACGTTCATCTCGACGGGCTCACGCTCCCCGCGGGTTCCTATCTGGCGCCGTGCATGTTGCTCGTGCAGCGAGATCCGACGCTGTTTCCCGATCCCGAGCGCTTCGACCCGACTCGCTGGCTCGACACCAAGAGCGACCCGTACACGTGGTTTCCGTTCGGCGGCGGAACACGGCGCTGCATCGGTCTTGCGTTTGCGAACTACGAAATGAAGATCGTGCTCGCGACCGTGTTCGGCGCTGCAACGCTGCGTCCCGCGAGAAGGCGCGCGGCCTCCGTCGTGCGGCACGGCATCACGCTCACACCGACGGGCGGGGGACGCGTCGTATTGGATTCGACGATGCCGTAAGCAGGTGGGCTTTGGCGCGGCAGCAGACGACGGATTGCGCGGCTACGGCCGCCTTCGACCATTGAATACGTAGTGATTCGTGACGTTCATGACACCGCCATCTTCCCCGGGCACCTGCATCGTCATCGTCATGTCCACGGCAAGGTCCGAGCCCGTTAACGTGACGCGACCCGATACCACCGTCATCGTGCTCCGGCCTGTCACGGTGCACGCGGCGCCAGGCGTCATCATGACGACGTTGCCCTGCGCGCGACCGCGCAGCGCACACGGTTCACTGCCGTCGGTGCCGCTCATCGTCACCGACACGTCGCCAGCCGCCGCGGGCGCGAGCACGAACCGGCCCGGACGGGTAGGCATCGCCCGCGGCGACATTCCCGCGGTGGTGATGGTGTTCGTTCCAGTGCCGTCGTAGCTTCCCGCGATGCTCGGAGCCGTCCGCTGGGCCAGGCCGCCGGTGGGTAGTATCACTGCTGCAACAATCGCGAAAATGGTGCCTCGGATGCGGACAATTCGAGATCGCTTCCCCTTCATTTCGTCCTCCCGAACGCGCTGGTATCACGGTCGTTTCACCCGATCAAGCCGACTGTGACGCACAACGTTCGCGCTATCGTCAACGCAGTGAGTTCATCGCGCGCGCTGCTCGCTGCGATCCTACTTGGCTTCGGCGCGCCGCTCGCCTGCCGCACCCGCCCACGCAGTCGGCCATCCCCTCGCCCGGCATCAGCGGACGCCGCGGCGCCACTTCGCGCCCAGGACGTCGACATGTCCGCGTGGGTCTCGCGTTTGCCGGCACCGCCCGCGCTCGTGCCGGAGTCGCTGCGCGTCGAACCCATTCGCGAGCCCGCCCCGGCCCCCCCCCCGGGCTGCACGAACGCTCCGCCATTTTATCGCCTGCACCTCCCGTCCGAAGGCACGCCACTGTTCGCGATGGCCCTCGGCGCGCGTCGGCGTGCACTCACGGTCGTCTCGCCGAGCGGCGTGAACGACGCGGGACTGAACGTCGACGACGACTCCGCGACGTGGATCGTCGAACCCGATCGCGCCGGCGTGCGATTCGTGCGGGGGCCGGTCGAGCCCGGAAGCAACGCCACGCTCGCGGCGTCGATCGACGGCGCCATCGTGATTGCATGGTCGCGCGCCGGTGCGGACGAGCGTGCGGACGGTTCCTTGCGAATCGCGTGGTTTCCCCACGACGGTGCGTCGCCGCGAACGTTCGATCTCGCGCGTGCGATCGGTCCACTGTTGACGGACCTGGTGTGTACCGATGCACGCTGCGCCCTGGCGTATCGGTACGTCGATCGATGGGCTGCGCCCGGGGAAGATGAGCGCGCGGGGTTTCTGCGGTTCGTCCCAGGCAGCGCGCCATTCGCGATGGAGCGCACCGTCGCCTCACAGCACGCGACGGCAGCAAACGCCGCGTGGGCAGACGGAGACGCGTGGGCAGGTACGATCACCAACGGAACGCCGCGGTGGTGGGTACGCCCCGGCGGCGCAGTCACGGTTCTCGATTCGCGCGTGCAGGAAGTCGCGCACGTCGGTGACGCGTGGTGGGCCGTGACGGCGGAGGCGCCATTGGCTACGACGCGATGTCAGCCGGGCGAATGGAGGATGCGGTTGCATCGCGTCGGTGTGGAGGGCGCGATCGACGCGGGAGTCGCGGTGGCGACGACGGACGCCCGCCCACGCGGAGTGCGCATTCGCGCGATCGGGGCACAACACGAACCGATGGTCACGTGGCTCGACGCGCCGCAGTGCGCCGAGCGATTCTTCGTCGTTCGTGCGTGGCGTGGAGGACAGCAGTCCGCGGTGGCCACGGCGGAGGAATACGACGTGGCGGTCGACGGGACGCGGGTTTCGTTCGTGACGCGTGTCGGACCGCGGATCCGATGGTTCGACGCGCAATGTCCCTGACCAGGATGTTAGAGTCCTCGCACGTCTCACGCACGTCGTGACGACGGCCCAACGAATGTCTGGTTTCTCCGACGAGATCCGAGCCAAGCTCGACACACTGCCCACCTCGCCCGGTTGCTATCTCTTCAAGGAGAAGTCCGGGAAAGTCGTGTACGTCGGCAAGGCGACCAGTCTTCGCGCGCGCGTGCGGTCGTACTTTCAGCCGGGCACGAGCGACTACCGATATTTCATTCCGCTGCTCGAGCGCGTGCTCGCTGACATCGACACGATCGTCACGGCGAACGAGAAGGAAGCCGTGCTGCTCGAGAATGCGCTCGTCAAGGAGCACAAGCCTCGCTACAACGTCAAGCTGCGGGACGACAAGAACTACCTGTCGATTCGCCTCGACTCCAAGCGCCCGTGGCCGCGGTTGGAAGTCGTGAGACGCCCGACGATGGATGGCGCGGAGTACTACGGGCCGTATCCGTCCGCGACCTCGGCGCGGCGCACGATGCGCCTGTGCAACAAGTACTTCAAACTGCGAACGTGTGACGACCACGAGTTCGCGAGCCGCACGCGGCCGTGTCTCGAGCACCAGATCAAGCGATGCTCGGCGCCGTGCGTGTTGCCCGTTCCGCCCGAAGAATATTTTCAGCAAGTGCGCTTCGTCGGGCTGTTTCTCGCGGGCAAGAACGACGAACTGAAGAAGCGCCTCGAGACGGACATGAAAGCCGCGGCGACGGAGATGGAATACGAGCGCGCGGGAGCGCTGCGCGACCAGCTGTGGGCCGTGGACAAAGTGCTCGAGCGGCAGCGCGTCGCAGAAGTCAGTGACATGGATCGCGACGTCGTGGGGCTGTACCGCGAGGGAGACATCGTAGCGATCACGGTGATCGTCGTGCGCGACGGGTTCGTACGGGACACGCAAAGCACGATCGTGTCCAAAGCCGAGGCGCCCGATGACGAGCTGCTCGCGGCGTACATCTCGCAGCGGTACGGCGTGGGCGATCCGGAGCCGCTGAAACTCGCACGCATCCCCGACGAGGTGATCGTGCCCGTGCGTCCGGAGGCGGCGGACGGACTCGAGGACTGGCTGTCCGACCAGCACGGGCGTCGCGTGTACATTGTACAACCGCTCCGCGGCGCGCGGACGAAGCTGCTCGCGATGGCGACGGAGAACGCGCAGCACGCGTTTCGCGAGCGTCGCGTGCGCGAGTCGAGCGCGCGGGATCACACCATGGCGCTGCAGGAGAAACTCGGGCTCGAACATCCGCCGCGGAAGATCGAGTGCATCGACATCTCGCACCATCAGGGCAGCGAGACCGTGGGCGCGATCGTGTGCCTCGTCGATGGGATGCCGAGCAAGAAGCACTATCGAAGCTTTCACGTACGCACCGAATCGTCGGGCGACGACTACAAAGCCATGCTCGAAGTGTTGCGTCGCCGGTTTCGCCGAGGTCTCACGGACGACGCGGCGTGGCGCATGCCGGATCTTTTCGTCGTGGACGGAGGCCGCGGGCAGCTCGGCGTCGCGATGACGGTCTTGCAGGATCTCGGGATTCCCGACCTGCCGGTGTGCGCACTCGCGAAGGAGCGCGAGAATCCGCTAGGCGACAAGATCGTCGACCGTGTGTACCTCCCGAATCGCAAGAATCCGATCTCCGTCGATCGAAACGCGACGGCGCTCGTGCTGCTCGCGCGCGCACGCGACGAGGCCCATCGGTTCGCCAACAAGATTCGTGAGGGGCTGCTGAAGCGAAAACGGCTTCGGAGCGCTCTCGATTCGCTGCCGGGCGTCGGGACGAAAACGCGCGTGGCTCTATTGAGAGCGTTCGGCAGCGTGCAGGCCGTGCGCGACGCTACGGTCGAGCAGTTGGCGCAGGTGCCGGGCATCGGAGACGCGAAGGCGAAGGCGTTGCGAGCAGCGCTGACCGATGCAGCGGCAGCCGCGCCACCGGTGACGCGGGCGTAGCGATTTCGACTGCGGTACCGCGTGGGGCGGTCACTTCGGCGAATCGTCGCTCGTACGTCGGGTCGGTCGTCCCGAGCGCGCGATCCCACCACGTGAAGTACAGGCCGAAATTCGTGTGCGGGCGTAGGTGGTGCAGCGCGTGGTGCGTGGTCGTTGTGTGCATCGCTCCGAGCCGGTGCGCGACGAAGCCTCTCGGGTACAGCTCGATTGCAAGATGACCCAACACGTTGCGAACGATCATGAACGCGAGAAACACGAACACGGCGATCACGTGCGCGGGGAGCACGAGCGTGACCAGCGGCACGAACAGACCGTGCGCGAGGGCCTCCGCAGGGCTGAACGCGTACGCGGTGAACGGCGAAGTATGCCGCGAGATGTGATGTTCGTGGTGCACCGCGTGGTACAACCAGCGGTGATGCATCGCGCGGTGCATGAAGTAGAAGTACGTGTCCTGAAGCACGATCAGAATCAGCGGTGTCGCGAGTAGGTAGGGAATCCCGTGCCGGTGCGGGTCGAGGTAGATCCGAAAGACACCCGCGCGCCGGCCGAACACGACGACGGTGCCGAGCACGGCGAAGATCAGGACGGTGCGCACGGACGCGCGGATCTCGCGAACCATCGACGCGGTTTCTGGCGCGCGAGGACGTAGCCAACGATGGTGCAGTCGATCTCCCAGCCACAGCCAGAACGTCGCGAATACGGCGCAGGCCACGAGCGCGTAGCGCCCAAAGTCGAACGCCAGCGAAACGAAAAACGTGGCGGCGAGATCCTTCATGTCCGGGTGCGCTTCGCAAGGGTCGTGCCGCACGTATCACCGCCGAATTTCTGCGTGTTAGTGAATGGCCCTTGCACACCCCCGCAGTGATTCTGCTGCGGTCCGCAGGGCGCGGACTGCGGCCATTCGTCGCGACGTCGCGCCCGTCGGAGGCAGAAATTCGCAGCCGATGCACAATCGCCCGTTTTCGTGCGAAACTCCGTTCGGTGGGCGACGCGAAGATCGCCCCGAGACTGTTCGCGATCGACCGTGGAGGCTGAAATGCGTCTCAGCGTGCGTGCCCTCGGGATGACGACGGTATGGTTGGCGGCATGGTCCGCGGCGTGCGCGACGGGCGGCGACACCGTCCCCGGACGAGACGGCGGCACGGACGTTCGACGCGATGGAACCACCACGGACACGGGCCGCCCGACGGACGGACCGCGGACGGACGGTCCCGCGGACATCGTCGGCGATCGCGGGATGACCGGCATGGACGTATTGCCCGGACGCGACATCGTGACGCCTGGATCCGACGTCGTGTTCCCGGGCATGGACATCGTCACGCCGCCACCCGATGTGCCGACGGTTCGGATGTGCGTCAGCACGTGCTCGGACCACACGCAGTGTCAGTCGAGCTGTCCACTGCTCACGACCGGGACGTGGTGCTGCCAGAGCAGCACGTGTGTGTTCGACAGCAATCCGGTGTGCGGCGTCACGCCGCCTCCCGACGTCGTCGTACCGGGCACCGATGCGACGATCGGGACAGACGGCGGCGCGGGTTGACAGCGATCTCCGGGTCGATGAGCACGCGACCGGGCCGATGAATCGTTGCGACCGCGTGGTTCAGCTGCGGGGCGGGTCACTTCGCGTCATCACCCATTCGCAGAGATATTCGCAAACGGTGTGGCCCTTCGTCCGGCACCGAGACTCGACGACCGAGACCCTTGTCGCGCCGCACAGCTCGATGGCCTTCTCGAACCAGCCGACAATCGTCAGACAGTCGGACACCGCGAACGACCGGCTTTCGTGCGTTCGCAGAACGGCGCTGTCGTCGCGGATCCGTTCATACGTTCGATGACCGGTGTCGTAGTAGAGTCGGTAGATTGCGGCGGACTGTCGCAGCATCTCGTGGGGATCGTGTCCGCGAGCGTAGCCCCGCTGCGCTTTCGCGAGTCCGTCGATCGCAGACTGCGCACCGAACGCACGAAAGATCTCCGGACTTGGGCCCAGCTCGTCGGCGATCGCATGGTCGAGTCGGACTTCGATCCCGAACGGGTACCACCCCGACTGCAGTACGATGCCATGGAGCACGTCGCGATCGTCGCGAGGCAGCTTTTCGAGCACGCGCGCGAGGCCGTCGGCGCCGACGCGCGCGCGAACCAGCGCGACGCGCGAGAGCAACACCCCGCCCTTGATGTTCCCTTCGAGTGACTCGATCGCCACGCACGCGATCCTACTGCATTCGCGTTCGCGGTTGGCCGCCAAGCCGCATCCGCGCTCACTTGACGCATTCGCTGAACAAACGCAAGGTGATCGCGTGTTTTCCAGATCCGCGCGCCGGATCGTTCTGTTCGCGGTGGCGACATGTGGCGCGGCCTGCGCTGGATCGACGCCGACGGACGGCGGAAGCGACGCGACCGGCGACACGCGATTGACGTGGACATGTCCAGTCGGCTGGGTGCAAGCCGCGCAAGGCGGGTGCGGACCTGCCGTCGACTTGTGTGCGAGACCGAATGCGGCCTCCGGAGGCGCCTGCGACACCGTGGATTTTCGGCGCCCGCTCGACGCCGACGGCGGATCGGCATTTCGGCTGCTACCCGACGGCGCGATCGGAGGGAGGTGGCCTTCCGCAGAGTTCCGTCCGGATGCCGGGAGCGGCGCGCCCCCCGAGTCGTTTGCACCGGACGCCGGCCCCGCAACGTGCGCGCCCGGTTGGACGCGCGCCGCGGATCGATCGTGTTTGCCCACGCTTCGAACGGATTGTGGTCCCAACTCGGGTCCGTTGCCCGACGGCACGTGCACTCGCACGGGAGCGCGCGACTGTCCGGCGTCCGGTGAGTACCCAGACCCAGGAGCGGAGGCGATCGGTGCGACGATCGTGCACGTTCGTGCCGGTGCCGATGCAATGATCGCGGACGGATCGATCGCCCGTCCGTTTGCGTCGATCAGTGCCGCGGTGCGTTCGGCGGGCGCCGATGGATGGGTGCTCGTCGCCGCGGGTGAATACCGCGAGACGCTCGTGTTCACGACTCGGGTGCATGTACTGGGTCGATGCGCGTCGGAGACGGTGATTCGTGGAATCCCGACGCTCGGAGGCATCTCGTTGCGCGATCCGGCCGCTGATCTCGACCTGCGCGACGTGACCATTCGCACGGACAACATCGGGCTCTCCGTCGCGCGCGCAGCGCACGTGCGAATGCGGCGCGTCTGGTTCGATGGCAACCGGCAGTCGGGCATCACCGTGATCGAAACAGGATCGACTGTGGACTTCGAGGACGGCGGCATCGTCGACACTCGAACGGATGTCGACATGAGCGGCGGCTATGGCATCCTCGTCGGACTTCGCGCCACGATCGTCGCCCGGCGCATATTCGTCTCAGGCAGCCATGCAGCGGGTCTCGACGCAAACGGCACGATGACGCTCGGCCAGATCGAAGACTCCGTCCTTCGGGACACACGAACGCCCGACCGGATCGACGATGGGCCGGGCCTGTTCGCGCACACGAATGGGACCATTCGCGCAACGCGGAGCGTGATCGAGCAATCGGATGGCGTCGGGGCCCTCGCCGCACTCGGACGCTTGGAACTCACAGACTGCATCGTCCGTACGTCGCGAGCCCACCCGCCAGCGGACATCGTCGCAGGAATCCAAGTGCAGGAGGGCGGAACTGCACTCGTGACGGGCACGTCCGTGCGCGACAATGCGGGTCTCGGGATCGTCGTGGATGGTGCCAGTCGATTGACACTCTCCCAGTCGCTGGTGCTCGACAACCGGTCGTCGCCATCGCGAGACCTCGCCAACGGTGGCCTGCGTGTGCAGGAGGTTTCCACTGCGACGCTCTTCGCGACGCGCATCTCCGGCAGCGCACCGTTTGGAATCGTCGCGACAGGCGCAGGAACTCGGGTCGATGGAACCGACGTAGCGGTCGAGGACACGCGATCCGACGACGGGGGTCTGGGCGGCACCGGTGTCGTGGCTCAAAATGGAGCGACCATCACGCTGAGAAGAGCGCGTGTGTCGCACAACCAGGATACCGGCGTGTCTGCAATCGGCGCGGGCGCCAGGATGACAGTGACGGTCGCCGTCGTCGCCGACAACGACGCACGGCGATCGAGGGGCGCGGGAATGGGGGCGGTACAACACGGAGCGATCGACGCAACGGGCGTACGGATCGTTCGCAACGCGCCGTCGGGACTGGCGGCGAGCGGCGCTGGATCGAGTGTGCAAGTCGACGATTCGATCGTCGAAGCGCAGCGGGGGCAAACCGATGGTCGCGGCGGTTACGGACTCGTGGCGATCGCGGGCGGAACGCTGCGAGCGCATGCCACGGTGGTCGACGACAACCGCGACGTCGGCGCGGTGGCAAACGGTGCGGGAAGTATTCTCACGCTCGATCGATGCGTCGTGCGTCGCACGGCCCGGCGCGACGACGGCGGCGGTGGCTGGGGCATCGGCGTGGAGGCGGGCGGGCGAATGGAGGCGACCGCGTCACGCGTCGAGAGCAATGCGGGCCTCGGGATCTTCGCGCGCGACACGGACTCGGTCGTGGAGATGCGCGACACGGTCATCTCGGGTGATGGAATCGCCGGCGTGCCAGTGTCCGACCGTGGCGTCGCGATCGAGAACGCGAGTTCGGTGCTCCTCGAGCGCGTCGCGGTGATCGGCGTGCACGGGATTGGCGTGTCGCTCGTCGGTCGCGGCCTGCAGGCGGCGATGCACGATGTGTCGATCGCGGACATCACACCGGCCGACGTCGGCGGCTATGCGATCGGGATTGGAATGCAGGGCGGCGTGACCGCGGAGCTGCGAGGCGTGTACGTTGCGCGCATTCGCGAAGTGGGCATCGTCGGTTTCCTCGACGAACAGGTGACGCTCGACGATGTGATCGTGCACGGCGTCCAACCAAGCGCGCGCGGCGGCGGCATTGGCATCGCCGCGTGGGGCGGGACTACGCTCACCGCGCGGCGCACGAGCGTAATCGACGCGACGGGTGTCGCGATCGCAGCGGTGCCTGGCGAGTACGAGGGTGTTCCCGGATCACCGTTTCGGGGCTCGTCGGCGATCCTCGAGGACGTCTTCGTCCGCAGTGTTCACTCGGGGACGATCCGCGTGCGATACGAGGGAACGCAACTTGTGCCTGACGGGCGTGCGGTCGCGTACGGGTTGCACACGTCCGAAGGATGCACCCTTCGAGCGACCCGCGCGCTCCTCGTCGACGGCGGCTACGGCGTCGCGGTCACCGGCGGAACGATGACGCTGGACACCGCCGTCATCACCGCACAGCTCGACGCCGCCGGCGCGACGCGCGGCGGACGTCTCGATCGAACGAATGTGTTTGCGTCCACCAACAGCACCGACATATTTCAATCGCTCCAGGACTTGCCATCGGCGAGTTCGATCCCACCGCCCACGCCCATTCGATGACGACCGTTCACGCGCATCGCCCTCTGACTCGAGCGACGTCTCCTACTCGCGGCGATCTGCGCCCCGTCGCCCGCGGCGGCCCCTACGCCGGCTCGTGCCCGAAGATCTCTCCGACGTCGATCTCCACGGCGTCGAATGGCTCAGCGCGCACGACGTCACCGGCGCCGGCATTGAGCACGCTGACGTAGCCGTCGGGCCCGTGTCGGAACACGAGGAGCGTCTCGTGCTCGGGATCCACGATCCAGTAGTGCGGCACGCCGTGGCGATGCAGCGTACGTTGTTTGCTCACGAGATCGCGTCGCGCCGTCGACCCGGAAAGGATCTCTGCGACCCAATCGGGCCGGTCGGTCACGGGGGTCGACTCGGGTCGCGCCGCCAGCCGGTCCCGCCGAAAACCGAAGACGTCGTGCCGAAAAACTTCCGACGTCTGCGGGTACAGCACCTCGACCTCGGTCATGATCCACCAGCCGCCGGGGCCTCGCGGCCCACCACGACCGCGGTTGAACCGATCCAGGAGCGCCCCGAGCTTTGCCTGCGCAGTGCCGTGCGCCGGCCGCGCCATCGCCCGCGGCACGAGATCGCCGTCGATCAATTCAACCACTTCGCCCCGTGCGTGCGCGTCGGCGTAATCGGCGAGCGTCGCATGCGTCCTGGCTGGATCGCCCATCGCGAGTAATTGTACGCCAACTGCCTCGCGGTTGGTGCAAGCAACCGTAGAGTGGCGTGTCCGTCGGTATCCATCCGATGTATACTTGGGCGTGCAGTCTGCGGGCACTGGGGCAAGAGCGCGGCGTTCGGGAACACGTGGGCCCACGGCAATCGTCGGGCTGATCGCCGTCGCCACGGCGTGCAGTTCCCCGCAGGTTTCGTCGGACGTTTCCGGCAACGACGGCGCGGTCGTCGATCCGGACGCCAGCGCGCCGAGCACGGAACCGTATGGAAACTGTTCGCTCGGCCAGTGTGGCGCCGGGCTCGACTGCGTGCCGTTCTTCTCCACGACCGGCGGCGGTCAGGCGTGCCTGCCAGCGTGTGATCGAGCGATGTCGGGCGCCGACTGTCCACCGGCGGCTGCGTCCCCGACGACGGGTCGAAACTGCATCGAAGTCGACACCGGACGCGTCCGTTGCCTACTGAGCTGCCGAACGGCGGCCCAGTGTCCAGCCGGCATGGCGTGCTGGCGCGGGTTCTGGTGTGTCTGGCCACGGTAGTCGGCGGACGGGGCAGGCGACTCTACGCAGGCCCGAAACGTTCGTGCGCGGCGCGCGAAAGACTCTCACGGTGTTCGGGCGCGGCGATCGCGATCAGCGCCTGTGCGCGCTGACGAAGGTTCATGCCATACAGATTTGCGACGCCGTGTTCCGTGGCAACGTAGTGAACATGCGCGCGAGTGGTCACGACACCGGCACCCTGCTGCAGAAACGGCACGATGCGTGAACTCCCCTTCGATGTGGTCGACGGCAGCGCGATGATGGGCTTGCCGCCCGGCGACAGCGAGGCACCGCGAATGAAGTCCATCTGTCCGCCCACGCCCGAGTACAACTTCGTGCCGATCGAGTCGGCGCAGACTTGACCCGTCAGATCTACTTCGATCGCGCTGTTGATGGCACTGACTTTGGGATTCCGTCGGATCACGTCCGTGTCATTGACATAGGCAATGTCCAACATCGCGATCAGCGGATTGTCGTCGATGAAGTCGTAGAGCCGCCGCGATCCCATCGTGAAGCCTGCGACGATCTTTCCCGGATGGACGCGCTTTTCTTCGCCCGTTACGACCCCGCGTTGGATCAAGTCCACGAGGCCGTCCGAAAACATCTCGGTGTGAACACCGAGACGTCGATGATTCGTGAGCGCGAGCAACACCGCGTCGGGAATCGCACCAATGCCCATCTGCAGTGTCGCGCCGTCCTCGATGATGGCGGCGACGTTCGCACCGATCGCGCGCTCGATGTCCGTCGGTGTGTGTGTAGCACTCTCGGGGAGGGGATCGTCGACTTCGACCATGGCGTGCAGGCGACTGACGTGCAGCAGGCCGTCGCCGTGCGTCCGCGGCATTCGAGGGTTGACCTGCGCGATCACGTGCGCGGCGCACTCGATTGCCGCGTGCGCGACGTCGACCGACACGCCGAGCGAACAGAACCCGTGCCGATCCGGCGGCGACACGTGCACGAGCGCCACGTCGAGCGGGAGGATGCGTTTGCGAAAGAGCGCGGGCACCTCGCTGAGAAACACCGGGATGTAGTCCGCGCGTCCTGCCGCGACGGCGGCGCGCATGTTCGCCCCGACGAACAACGCATTGACGCGGAAGCTCGCAGAGTGTTCGGGGGCTGCGTACGGCGCGGGCGTCTCGGTGTGCAGATGAACGAGTTCCACATCGCGTAGTGCGGCCGCGTCCGCGACCATTGCGTCGATGAGCACGCGCGGCGACGCAGCTCCGCCGTGGATGAACACTCGCTGGCCGCTACGGATGATGGAGGTGGCTTCGGAGGGAGTCATCGCGAGGGGATCCGATCGAGAATCGGCCGGCGCGCGCCGATCTTGGCAACGTGGGGCGCGATCGTGTTCGGATCCCGGAGCGAGTGCAAGCCAATGCGGATGTCGGTCCACGCAGCATGAGGAAGGTCGATCCCCGCGCACCGGGCCACCCCGCACGCGCTGTGGCTGGCCCGCGACGGCGGAACGCGGGCAACCGGCACGAGCGGCAGAGTTCAGATACGCTGCATAGATGTTGTGGAACTTCGCGCTGGTACTCGGGTTGATGCTGGCGAGCGGCCTCTTCGCGGGGGCCGAGATCGCGGTGCTCTCCGTGCGGAAGACCCGCCTCGGAGAGCTGGTCGAGCAGGGAGCGGGCGGGGCCCGCGCCGTACAGTGGCTGCGGCACCAGCCTGAGAGATTCCTCGCCACGGTGCAGATCGCGATCACCGTGATCGGCACGGCCGCCGCAGCGATCGCCGGCGATCGCATCGCCGGGGACTTCGGACGCTGGCTGGCACCCCGCGCGCCATGGATCGGCGCGCACGCGAACCAGGTGGGCCTGGCGGTGGCGGTGGTGTTGATCTCGGCGCTGGAGATCGTGCTGGCGGAACTGGTACCCAAATCGCTCGCGCTGCGTTCCGCGGAACGCTACTCGCTGCTTCTCGGCCCGGGCTTGCGTTTCATGGCGACGGTGACGAGGCCGCTGGTTTGGGCGCTGACGCTGGCGTCGAATGCAGTGCTGCGGCTCTTCGGTGACCGCACGAGCTTTACCGAGGCAAGGCTTTCTCCCGACGAGATTCAGGAACTGGTGGAAGAGGCCGGGCGCGTCGGGTCGCTCGATGCGAAGACCACGGAGGTGACGTCGCGGGCGCTGGAGTTTCGCACGCTGATGGCGCGGGATGTGATGGTGACGCGGGGACGGATCGTGGCGCTTCCAAAGACCGCGACGCCCGAGGAGCTTCGAGATCTGCTAGCGCAGCGAAGATTCGCGCGCTTCCCGGTGTGGGAGGGCACGGCGGAGAATATCGTCGGATACGTGACCCTGAAGGACCTGGTGCTCGAGTCGCTCTCTGGAGTTCTGTCGATGCCGAAGGTCCTGCGACCGGTGACGTACGTTCCCGGGTCGATGATGGCGGCGGATCTCCTGCGCCAGTTGCAATCGAAGCGCGCTCCGCTGGCGATGGTGGTCGGCGAGCGCGGCGACGTGCTCGGGCTGATCACCATTGAAGACCTGATCGAAGAGCTGGTGGGCGAGATCATGGAAGAAGAGGAGCCCGACGCCCCGAGAGTCGCTCGCGCCGCGGACGGTGCCGTGCTCGCGCCGGGTGCGATGACGATCCGGGAGTTCAACCGTGCGATGGGCTTCGAGCTGCCTGAGCCCGAGGGGTTCACGACGCTGGCAGGCTTGTGCCTGCACGCCGCTGGACGGATCCCGACGACGGGCGCGATCTACACGCTGGAGGACGGCCACCGGATCGAGGTGGTCGAGGCGAGCGCGCGAAGGGTGCGGACCGTACGGGTGTTCGCGGCCGTGCCGGAGAAGAACGCGGAGGACGGAGGCGACGACCGGGGCGGTCCGGGATGACCGGTGCCGTTCGCGTCCATTCCGACCGGAGGCTCGCCCAGTGCGACCGCCCGCAGACGCGGGTGATCTCCTCGGGCAGGCCCCACGTCGTTGACGCAGGTCAACTCGTCTGGGGCCAATGCACGAAAGATCCCTTGATATGGGTTCCCTCCGCAAGGCGTGCCTCGCGACGCTCGTCGCCGTTGCGGCGTGGGTTGTGCTCTGTGGCGCAACGGCCGGCGATCGCGCCCCGCCGTTGGCCGGAGCGCGCTCCGCGGGTGGCCGCGTAGACCTCGGGCAACTGCGGGGCCGGGTGGTCATCGTGGACTTCTGGGCGAGTTGGTGTGAGCCGTGCCGGCGATCGTTTCCGGTGCTGGACAGCCTCTCGCGTCGGATGGAATCGCGGGGCCTGACCGTCGTCGCCGTGTCGGTCGACGACGAAGCGTCGAACGTCCGCCGGTTCGTCGCCGAGCTGCGTCCCAGCTTCGCAATCGTCCACGATCAAGATCATCAGATCGCTGAACGTTGGGCGCCCGACGCGATGCCGACGACGTTTGTCATCGATCGTCGCGGGTTCGTCCGCGCGGTGTTCGCGGGTTTTCGCGACGGCGACGCCGCGGCCCTCGAACGTGCCGTCCTCGCGACGCTCGCGGACTCGACGTGACGTCGGCGCTGCGAGCGTGGAGGGTCGTCGTCGCGGCGTCCTTGCTCGGATGCAGTTCCCCACCGAGCGCGCGCGAACAGTTCGCCCGCGAGGTCGTTCCCGTTCTTCGACGCCGGTGCGCGGCGCCCACGTGCCACGGCGTGCCGCCGAATGCGCAATCGCGGCGACTGTTTCACTTCCCGACGGACGACACGGCTGCGATCGAAGGCGACGACCGCGTTGACGCAGCGTACGCGGCTGCGCGCCGGTTCATCGACACGACCGAGGTCGCAGAACTCTCGAGCCTGCTTCGCAAGCCGCTCCCCGCGGAGCAAGGCGGCCTGCCCCACGGAGGCGGCGCGGCGTTTCGCGATCGGGAGGATCCAGCGTTCATCGCGGTTCGCGCGTGGATTCAGCGCGAACGCGACGGCGGCGAAGACGGGCATCGCACGACGCTGGGCGAGGGCGAACGCCACTTCGCCGACAGCGTGCAACCGCTGTTGCGCTCGGCCCAGTGCATGTTGGGACCGTGCCACGGAGTACAGACTGCGGTGCCGTTGCGATTCGATCCTGGCGTCGACGGAACGTTCGGCGTCGCGGCGACGCGCGCGAACTATCGCGAGGCGCAGCTTCATTTGAACCTCGCGGGATGGCCGGATCGATCGCGGCTGCTGCGCAAGGTGTTGGGCGATCCAGCCGAGTTGCTCCCGCACCGCGGTGGAAATGGCATCGCCGGATTTCCATTTCGCGTGACCGATCCGCTCGCGCGCGCGATCGTCTCGTGGGCGGCACTCGAGCGGCGGCTCCGAACGCGCGGTGCGCCGGACGGCGTCATCGATGGGTTCGTGTTCGTCGGTGGACCGCCGCGCGCGGCTCGAGTCGTAGAGCACGACGAATTCACCCCCGGCACTGACCTCTATTTCGTCGGCACGGGAGCGGGACAGTCTCCGCGGTCGCTCACTGGAGCACTGCACACCACGCCCGTCGAGATCCGCACACCCGCGGTAGACGACGAAGGAACCCACGTCGCCTTTGCGATGCGCCGCGACGCTTCCGGGGGATTTGCGATTTGGGAACACACGCTCTCGACGGGCGACACTCGGCAGCGGACGCAGTCGATGCCCGTCGCGGGTGGGCGGATGTCGCACGACCTGTGGCCTGCGTACGCGCCGGACGGACGGCTGTGGTTCGTCTCCACGCGAGCGGGAGTGCTCGCAGAGCACGGCGATGGACTCGACACCGACCTCTACGTTCTCGAACCTGACGGATCCATCACGCGACGAACGGACACTCCGAGTCCGGAGTTGTCGACATCGTTCTTCCGCTACGGCCGTGAAACTTCGGGACAGGTCGCATTCACAGCGATCCGCCGCCTGGGCGACTCGTACCAAGGAGTCGTCTATCGGTTTCCGAACGACTTGCATGTCGAATACCACCTGCAATTCGGCGCGACGCTGCCCGACGACATCACGTTTCACATGCGCGAAACGGCCGACGGCAACTACGTGGCGGTCGCACTCGATCGTGACGCGGTCTGGGACGCGGGAGCACTGGTGTGGATGGATCGCAATCTGGGACCCAGACTGACGGCCTCCGACGTTTCACGCGCCTCGCTTCCCGCGTACGTGTCGCCGGTTGCGTTCTTGGGCCCGTACGGATCGGACAGCGAGTCGCCGGGCATTCGTCGGGAGTTCTCGGACGGTGCCTATCGCGATCCCACTCCCCTTCCCGACGGGCGCATCGCAACGTCGTACGCGTCCGGGACGGTGGCACTTCGCGATCGCACGCAGACACCCGACTTCGGGATCTACACCGTGTCCCTTGTGCGCGGTGCGTCAGGGCGACTCACGATCGCGAGGCGAGATCGGATTGCGGACCTCCCCGGAGTCTCGGAAACGGAGCCCATCCCGGTCTTCCGCAACGTCCCGGGTGTTCTCTACGAACGCCCGCCCACGGGCGCCACGGGCCGCGTTGCATTCAACGGCGTCGGACTGCTCCAGCAGATCGTTGGCAGCATTCCGGCAGCCGGGACGCGCGCGATTCTCGACGGCGTCCGTTCGGTTCGCATTCTGCAGTGGCTTCCCGTTGCCCAAGACGACGCGCTCCGAACGATCGATCCGACGCTGCACTTGGAACAGCGAGTCTCGGGGGCGACGCCACACATGCGCTCGCGCGTCCTCGGTGAGGTCCCAGTGGAGTCCGACGGAACGTTCTTCGCGGAACTCGATGCGGGCACGGCGTTTCGGCTCCAGTATCTCGACTCCCGCGGAATGTCCGTCGGCGCGCAGCACAACCGCTGGTTCGACATTCGGGGTGGACAGTTGATGCGACAGGGCGCGCGGCCGAGCGCGTTCGACGTCGTGTGTGCGCACTGCCACGGCAGTCGGAGTGGCGCGCCGACCGATGCATTTCCGCCAGTCGATGTGACGTCGCAGCCGTCGCGATCGCTCGCACGCTTCGACAACGACGACCCCGACCGACCGCGCGACGCCGTCCGACTCTCGTCCTCGACCGTCATCGCCGCGGACTGGCGCGGTCAGGTGTTGCCCATACTCCAACGTTCGTGCACCGCGTCGCAGTGCCACGATGCCGCCACGCACGCGGCCGGCCTCGCGCTCACGGGCGCTCCGACAGCCGCATACGATGTTGCCTACGCGTCGCTGGTGCGGCGGGGCGACGGTTCGGCCGGTGGCTTTCGATACATCGACGTGGTCGGTACCCGTGCGCGGTCCAGCTACCTCGTCGAGCGTCTGCTGGGCGAGGAACTCGATGCGCCGGCCGCACTTGCAAGCGCCGTCGCTCATCGAGGCACGCCGCGCGTCAACGACGCCGAGATTGGCGTGATCATTCGATGGATCGAGTCGGGGTCGCTCTACTGTGCGGAGCACTGCCCATGAGCTCCTGCCTTTCATCCCTCCTCGGGCCTCGCGGTGCGCTCCGGCGCGCGCGAGCCGTCGCCCTCGCACTGGCCCTGCCAGCGTGTGGCACACCGATGCAGACCGATGCCTCCCACGACGTCACGATGTTTGCGCTCTCGATCGGGCGGCCGTCCGGCGATGGCGGTTTCACCGAGTTCGGCGAGACCGTGCCGCTGGAGCTGTTCCTCGGCTTCCAAGGGTTCAAGTACGCACGCGTTACGCTGCGTGTTCCGATCGACGCCCCGCTTTCCACGTCCGGTCGTTCGCGCCTCACGATCGATGGCGTCGAGCCGCTCAGTCAGAACTACGCGCAGATCCAGTTCCTGAACGTGCAAGGCGACAGCCGCTGGAGCGGGCCCGTGATGGTGTTCGTCAACGACTTGCTCCTGCCGACCGTCACGGGGCGGCACTACGTACTCGAAGTCTTCCTTCGAGACGGTGACCGCGTTGCCAGTGGGCGGGTCGCCGGGACGCTCTACTACGACGCCGAGTGCATCGATGATGGCAACGGCGCGTGCGTTCCGCGGGACGCCTCGCAGGACGCCGCCGCCGACGCGACCGCCGACGGCTCCGACGACGCGGCAGACTCCGCGGTATCTCGGGACGTCTCGGACGCGGGAAACCAACCATGACGACGTTGATCGGACGCGCGCCGCAGAGTCCCCGCACACGTCCGTCGCGCGCGGCATGCATCGCGCCGACCGTGCTGCTCGCGTTCGCCGTCGCGGCGTGCCGCTCGCCGACACCCGCGTTCGAACATCGGACCCTCGCCCCGTTCCGCAATCCGTACCGCGACGATCCAACCTATCGTGCGCAACCCCATCGCGATCGCCCGTTGCGTGTTGCCGTCGCGCCGGACGGGTCTCGTGCGTACGTGACGTTGCAAGGCCTCGAGGACGAGCCGGGCCACGAAGTCGCCGTGGTGGACCTGCGCACGAACCGCGTCGTTCGACGCGTCGAGGTGGGCTCGTCGCCGACCGGCGTCGCGTTTCATCCGGGCGGCCGGTTTGTCTTCGTGACGAATCGGTATTCGAATTGGAGCAGCGTCATCGATGCGACGACCGATGCCGTGGTTCTCGACGTGCCGGTGGAGTTCTACGCGACCGACGTCGTGTTCACACCCGACGGTCAGCATGTCTATCTAACCAATCGCTGGCGCAACCATGTCGTGCGTCTGGACGTTCGCGTGACGGGCGACCGTTTCGAGGTCACGTCCGCGCGAGCTTCGGTGCTCTCCGCGTCGACGCACCCGCGCGACCTCGCGATATCGCAGGACGGCTCGCGCCTCGCGGTGGCCGGACTCGACGGCTTGCACGTGCATTTGTACGAACTTCCGAGTGAACGCCTGGTGTCCGATGTCTGGCTCAATTCTCCGGTGAACGACGTCGTGTTCGCAGGAGTGTGGCTGTTCGCGCTGACGCAGGGTCCCGGCGATGGCCATCCGCCGCTCCTGGGACCCGACGCCGACAGGGACGGACGTCCGGGCGACTCGACGGCGAACTCGAACTTTCAAGACCAGCAGAACGACATCGCCGTGATCCGCGCGAGCGACGGCCACATCGTGCGACGGTATTCCAGCGACACGACATGCTGCATGGACTTCCGCGACGTGCGCCCCGAGGATCCGCTGCTCGGCACGTTCCTCCCGCCGCGCGAGGACTGGATCGTCGGCGGCGCGGTTCCCGAAGCCGGTGCACTGTGTGGCCCGGCAGACGCTCCGACACTGTGGGTCGCGTACCTCGGGTCGAGCGAAGTCGAGGGCTTCCGGGTCGATCTGCGGACTGGCACGCTGCAGGCGGCAGAACGCGGTCGCGGGGGCTTTGGACTGACACACATCGCATGTGCACCCGGCGGCGCAGTCGTCGTCGCGCAGCTTGGCGAGTCCGTGCAGCGTTTCGAGCGACCGTCCGTTGCACCGACGGACATCGTCGTCGGCGACACCGCGGGCGGCTCGTTCCCGTCGACGGACTCGGAGGTCGGCGAGCTGGTAAACGTCGTCACCGCACCCTTCACCGTGGACGGCGATCAATCTTGTGTCATGTGCCATCGGGAGTTCGGCAATGTCGAGCGTGCATTCTCGATGCCGCTGCTGCGATACCCCGAGGGCACGCGGCTCACGATGGCGCATCGCGGGCTGTCAGACACGCGTCCCTGGTTTTTCGAGACCGCGATGGACGAGAACAACTTCTTCCCCGTACTGAACGAGTTCGCGCGAACGGAGAACTTCTGTTGCACGTCGCTCTCGCTCTGGACGACCACGCATCCGGCCCCGATCGACTGTGCCGAGCGGCCGCCGCCGGAGTGCGCGGGATTGCCTTGGCCCCATCAGTTCGCCACGCGCAACGCATTCTACGAGGCACAGGCCCTTCACATCATCGGCCGCGTCCGCTCGTTCGGCGACACATTCGACTCGCCGCTGAACTTCCAGGGTCTCACGCACGCTCTGGGGGTTTCGCTGCTGACCCGCAGCCGGATGTTGCCCAATCCCAATCCTGCAGACACCGCCGACGTCCGCCGCGGCCGTGGCATCTTCGCGTCGGCGGAGACGGGTTGCGCGACGTGCCACTTCGGACCAGGGTTGGCGGCCTCCCTCGATCCAGAGAATCCCTTCGTGCGTTTGCGTTTCGGGCCAGTGATCACGCCGCTGCGTGCGCCGGACGGCCGCAATCTGGATCTCATCACGGACGGCTTCCTACGGACGTTTCCTGACTCCGTCCAGGACGGCGACCGCATCGAGTTCGGGGTTCCGATGCTCCGGGGAATCTGGGCGCGCTCGAATATCTTCCTGCACGATGGACGGGCGCGGAACTTGCGAGAGGTGCTGGCGACGCCCGGTCACCGGGCGCTTCGACCTGGCGAGCGAGGCTTCAACGAAGTCGACGGCGTCCCCGATTCGCACGGCGCGACGTCGCACTTGAGTGGGCAACAGATCGACGACCTCATCGCCTTCCTGCTGTCGCAATGAGACCGTGGATCGCAATCGCCGCTGCGTGCTTCGCCGGTTGTGGCCCCACGGCGACGCCCATCGTGTTGCCCGTGTTGGACTCCGCCGTGTTCGCGACCGAAGTCGAGCCCATCCTCGAGCAGCGCTGCGCCAATCCGACGTGCCACGGCAACGAGCGACGCCGGCTGCGAGTCTACGCGCCCGGACGCTTTCGGCGGGACGCAGCGCGCCTGCACCTCGACGAAGCGCTCGATGCCGACGAGCTCGCTGCCAATGATGCATCCGCGCGTGCGTTCGCGGCCGGGATCGTCCGGGCCTTCGACAGTCTCTTGATCTCGAAGCCGCTCGAATGGGTCACGCACCTCGGCGGTCCCGTGTTCGTGAGCGCGGAGGATCGAGAGTGTCAGTCGATCTTGCGTTGGCTCCGGACGGGGGGACTGCCATGACGTCGGCCGGTTCTCATCGCGCGCCCCGCGCGTGGCTCGTGGCGTCGATCGCAACATGGATCGCACTCACATCCGCCGCGTGCGCCACGGTGCGGCCGTGGCAGCGGGAGCGACTGGCGCACCCGTCGATGCAAATGGACGAGCCGGCGGGAAGTGCGGCGTTCGACAGTCACGTTCGCGCTGTTCGCGTCGGCGACGCCCGGGCCAGTGCGACCGGCGGGGGAGGATGTGGATGCAACTGACAGCCACCGCGCGCGCGGTGGCGCTCGCGTCGCTGCTGTTGACGCTCTCCTCGGGGTGTCTCCGTGCTCGAACGACCACAACGCGCCGCGGCGTGATCTCGTTGCACGGCGGTTACTACGGCGACGACGATCGCGTGACCGTCTGGAATCCGTCCGCGCGGGCGACCGTTCCCGTCACCGAGCGACTGAGCCTCCACGGAAGCTACGGCGTCGACATCATCGCCGCGGCATCCGTCGATATCGTCGCCAGTGCGTCACGCGTGCTGGAGCAGCGGCACGAGGTCTCCGCGGGGGCGTCTGGTTCGCCCGATCTGCGGACGACACTGCGCGCGACGTACCGCGCGTCCCGCGAGCCGGATTACGGATCCGACGGACTGACACTGTCGTTCGACCGGGAGACCTCCGACCGCGCACGCACGTTTCACGCGGAGATCCGTGGGCGGTACGACCGCGTCGGCCCAGGTTGGCTGTTGCAATCGGCGGCTCCGCTCGTCGCGATGACGGCCGCGGGGTCCGTGACGCAAGTTGTCGACCGCGTGACCCTCGTGCGTGTCGGACTCCAAACGGACGTGCTCGATGGGCTCCAGTCGTCCGTGTATCGGTATGTTCCGATTGCGGGCGTGGCATATCCCGAGCGCGTGCCGGACGTCCGAGTACGGCAGTCCGGTCTCGTGCGCGTGCAGCGCTCTCTCGTGCCGACGCTTGCCGTCTATGCCGAATACGACCTGACGATAGACTCATGGGGTGTCCACGGCCACACCGGCGATGCGGGCGCCTCGTGGGAGGTCACTCCGTGGCTGCGGATGGACGCTCGGGCGCGTGTCACTTGGCAGTCGGCGACATCATTCTATCACGCTCGATACGATGCATTGACGGACTTCCGGACGCGCGACCGCATGTTGGGCGGTGTGTTGACCTGGTGGCCACGCATCGCGATTCGCATCGCTTGGCCACCGTGGCCGGCGGCGGCGGACTGGGAGTTCGGTGTCGGCGCGAGCATCCTCCACCAGTTGTTTCGTGATTTCGAGCCGCTGTCCCAACGAACCGCGGCAGTACTCGACGCGTGGGTCGAGCGGTCGTTTTGAGAGACCCCTACCTGCGCCGCGAACGCTTGATCGTCTTCGCGAAGATCGCGGCCGCGAGTCTCGGATGCGCGTCGAACTGGCGAACATAGTCGCTCTCGCGCCGTCCGGCCTTGGCGCGGATTACCGCGACGAGGTCGGCGCGATCTCGTGCGCTCCAAGTCGACAGTCCACGAAGCGTCGCCACGACAGGGCTCCATTCGCGCCACGCGCGCCGTTCGTCCTTGGTGAATCCATCGAGAGACCGCAGTCCCGCACGTTCCGTCGCCCGCGCGGAACACCGGTCCACGGCCCCGCGCCGATCCGTGTCGCCCATCGCCGCGAGTTGTGCCGTCATTTCCCGCGCGACGCGCAACGTGTCGGGCAAGGGCCGCACGCGCCCCGGGTCGGCGTCGAAGAATAGGTGGTACGCCGCGAGGCGGCGGAGCGTGCTCGCGGACGATCGGTGATCGGGACGCGAACGCATCCGCACGAGCTCACGCTTCGCGATTCCCCGCGCGGCGGGCGCGCGCGGACGAAAGCCGAGCTTGTAATAAAACCACCAAGCACCCGAATCGATGCCCTCGTCGTTTCCGATCCCGAGCTGGTACGGCTCGATGCTGAACGACTCGGTGTGGAACACGTGCCGCACCATCGCGAGCATCCGGGCGAACGTGTGGGCTGCTTCGGCGCCGCGAAAGGTCTCGAACGTGTTGAACGAGATGGCCGCCATTCCTGCGATGGCGTCGATTTGCACGTAGCCGATGGGCACGCCGTTGCGAATCGTGAGTGCGCCGTACGTGGCGGGCAGTGGGGCTCGGCGTTCGGGCAGTACACCCATGAGTGCGAAGCACAGTCCCCGGCCGTCGTCGACGATCCGAACGTCGCGACAGTCGGCGTACTCGAACGCCATCAGATCGCGCGCTCGAGTCACCATGGCGCATCGGGCGAGGTCGATGAGTGCGCTGCCTGCGCGCGCGGACACGGTCCGCACCTGCTGGGGTGGCCGCAACATTTCGGCTCGCAAGTTTGGCCGCGTGCGATGGAGCGATGTCGTCTGAAAGCATGTCGACGTGCCGGCGACGTGCGCTGCCGTGCGACTCGGGGTGTCTCGACCGGGGCGCAATTCGAACGTCGCGTCGATGCCGTCGAAGACCGCCTCGCGCGTCCAGCCATCGCCGGGCATCTCGGAAACGTGCCGCACGAGAAATGCCGCGTCGGTCTCGCGTCGACCGCGCAACCGGTCCAGCGCTTCGTATCCGGAAACGTTCTCGCCCCGAAGCCACTCGACCTCCGCGCGCGAAACGATCAGTGGCAGTGCCTTGCGAATGGCGTCGTCTGCTTCCGTGTCGGATCGGTCGAGATGCAAGAGACCAGGCCATCGTGATGCGAGCCATTGGGCCATCGGCCAGAAGAATCGATAGGTGATCGCCGTCCCAAGAATGCCCGTGTCCGCGAGCGCATTGGCGTGCGCTCGTAGGTCGTCGCGCCGCGGGAACTTCGAGAGCATTCTTACGACCCGTGCATGCACCCGTGCGTCGTCCGAATGCGCACGCATGAAGCACAAGAGTTCGTGGAGCCGCTCGACGCTCTTCGCCGTGGGCAGTCGCCCGTGTTCGAGCGCGCGAAGCAGCCGAAGTTTCGTCTTCGCGCTTTGCGAATCAAACGTGTGCAACGCGCGCCCGAGCGCGGCCAGCGTACGAACCGGCATCGCCGCTACGGCCCTCCAGCGTATCGCCGGCGCGCGATCTCGGCGATCGCCTCCGGTGCGACGCTGGCAATGATGATCTTCCCGCGCAAGCGTTGGGGGATGACCATGCGCTTGCGCAGACGAAGCGAGAACATCGCGATGATCGAGACGAATACCAAAATGGCGGACGCCGCGATCCACAGGGGCTCGTCGCCCTGCGAAGTGAACGCCAGGCCGAGGCCGCCAGCGATCACGAACGGGAGGATCCAGCGGCGGTACCGAATGCCGTCGGTCCACCGGCGATCGCAGGCGCCACAGATCGGGAGATCGATCGTGGTCTTCGCCGCCAATCGCCGAACGATCAACCCGCCGACGGTCACGACGGCGATGATTCCGGCCAAGAGCGGGACGAATAGGTCAGGATTCTCCCGGGTCATCGGCCCGAGCGATCCTCCCGCCGCCGCGCCCACGACAACGAGCACGAGGGACGCCGCGAGCGACGCGACTTTCTCGTTGCGATAACGAATGTCCGCTGTCGTCGCGCACTTCACGCAGACGGGCGGCAGCTGCTCGCCGGGCGACACGTGGAGCATTCCGGCCGCGGCGACGGGTTGCGTCCGCTGTTCGGTTCGAGGGGCTTGGTACGGATTCGCGTCGGGGGTCACGACGCGTGGATTCTACAACGAACGTCGGCGTTCACGCGCGTGATCCACCCCCACCCCGACGCCTCCGGCGTCGACCCTCCCCCGAATCGAGGGAGGGTGGATCGAACGGAGGATCGCGCGAAGGATGCGCGTGGACGCACGCACCGACCGCCTGCTCCGCGCGCCCCCAGTTTGGGGGCGAGTTGTCGGCGAAGCCGACTGAGTGGGGGCTTGCGGCTTGCGTACGTTCAGGCCGTCACGGGATTGTTGGCCAGGATCGTCGCGCCGCTGCCTCGGGTGTCTCGCGACAGTTCCTCGAACAGATCGCGGCACTCGGGTCGTCCGCGAAGATGTCGCAGGAGCACGTCGCTTGCGTCGGAGAAACCCTTCTCGAACAGGAGTCCCTCCCGCGTTCGCGCAGCGACCCGGTCGCGTCCCTGCGTGAGATCCTCTTCCATCGCTTCCGCGTACCGAGACAGCTGCGCGCGCAGCTCCTCGATCTGGCGACGCAGGTCCCTCGCCGAGGAATCCTTGCGTTCGGCTCGCTGCTCGTGTTCCGACAGCGCCTCGCGTCGCGAGTCGAGCCACGCCTGCGCAGCGCCGACGCGCTCGTGGAACACTCGGAGTGCCGCACCCTGCGTGCCCCCGCGCTCGGCAACTTCGGCCTGCGACCGGGCTTGAACCAACTGCCGCTCGCCCGCTTGAACACGCTCGCGCAACTGCGAGACGACCTCGGTTTCCGCCGCGACGTCGCGCAGCACGCGGGATTCCTCGTGCGCGAGTTCTTCCACTTTTCGGCCGATTTCCGCTCGCAGCGCGCGCCCACGCCGTTCGAGCGCTTCGAGCTTCCGCACGAGCGCCGCGACTTCGCCCTCGAGCCGAGACGCTCGCTGCGCCAGACGCCAGCACTCCTCGAGCGCCGTGGTGATCTCCGGCGGCGCGTCCCCCGCGGGATACGACCGTGAGACCATTCGTGCGAAGTGCGCGGCCCGCGTCGCCCACTCGGCGACGCCGGCGCTCGGGGCGGGCGGGGGTTGCGGCGCGCTCGCGGGCTGGTCTCCGTACTGGGCCACTTCCCACGGCGACGACGGAAACGTGCGCTGCAGGGCTTTCAGATCTTCTTGAAGATGGTGGGCGTCTTTGTAGCGCTTCTCGAGCGTCTTCTGGAGCAGCTTGTTGATGATCTGCTCGGCTGCCGGCGGCAGGTCCGGTCGCAACATGCGCGGGTTCGTGTGCGCGCCGGTGCGCTGCATCTCCAGCAGTTGGTCGCGATCGTGCGATCGAAACGGCAACTGCCCCGTGCTCATTTCGTAAAACAAGATCCCGAGGGCATACAGATCGCTGGCCGGGATCGCGTCCTCGCCCCGCGCTTGCTCCGGGGACATGTACTCCGGCGTGCCGAAGATCGCGCCTTTGGGAGCGAGCCGCGGGTCCCGCGCAAGATGCGCGAGCCCGAAATCCAGGATCTTCACGAAGTCCTTCCGGCCTCCGCGGTTGGTGAGATGAATGTTGTCGCTCTTGAGATCGCGATGCACGACGCCCAAGTCGTGCGCACGCCCGAGCGCTGCACCCATCTGTTCGAGAATGTCGACGGCCCGCGGCACGGGCATCGGTCCCTTGGAGATCTCGCTCGAGAGCGGCACACCGACGATGTGCTCCATGACGAGGTACAGCTCGCCCTCTTCCGTCTCGCCGATGTCGTGAATGTCGACGATGTGGGCGTGGTCGACTCGATTGGCCGCCCGCGCTTCGCGGAGCATCCAGGCCCGCAGGTGCGTCTCGCCGCGGAGGTCGGGACGGATGAGCTTCAGCGCAACGACGCGGTCGATCAGCACGTGGCGCGCGCGGTACACAACGCCCATCCCGCCTTCGCCGAGGCGCGCTTCGAGACGATAGCGCCCGGCGACGACGCGTCCGATGTACGGGTCCGAGGACTTGGGAGCGCCCGGGACGGGCGCGGCAGCTTTCACTGTCACGATGGAGTTCCCTTGGGTTCCGGGCCGTCGAAGGCCCCCAGCAGAACGATCCTATCACGCAAGCTGGGCAAATCGTCCGCGTTTCTGGGGCGGTCCCGCCGACGCGGCGTCAGGCGCGCATTCGCCGTGCAGGCGAAAACGGCGGTGCGGGCAAATCCTCGCTCTCTTCGAACGAGAGTCCAACGCCGAGGAGCGTGCCATCCGAGGCCTCGAGCTTCAGGATGCGGCGGACAATGCACCGCACGGTCATTTCCCAGGAGCCGTCCGGAAGCGTGAACGTCACCGCGACGTCCATGCCGGGACGGTACGGATCGGCCGTCTCGACGAACAGCCCGCGCGCACTGACGTCGCGGGCCACGCAACGCCGAATGCCGAACGGACCCTCCAGCAGGACGGGAAAAACCAGCCGCATTCGGTCGGCGGCACGACGTTCGCGGAGCACGTTGAAAGCGTAGATCACGGAACTGCGGGACCCGAAATATTCCGCACGATCGACGCGAGGACGCCGGGGAACGCGGGATCGTCGGCGAGAATCGGCGTGCGATCGAACGACACACTCGGCATCCGCGTGCGCGCGCCAGGCAGAACCGTCGAATCGATTTCAAGCAAGAGACGCCCGGCGAAGATCAAGTGCGGAACGACGGTGACGGCGTCCGCGCCGGCCTGAACGGCAGCTTCGATCGCGGCGATGGGCGTGGGTTCGCGCACGGCAAGATAGGCGACAGAAACGCGGTCGATCGGGCAGTCCCGGGCGACGACCCGCACGAAGGCCAGCGTCTCGTCGTGTGCGGCCGGATCGCCCGAGCCACGCGACACGATCACCGCCGCAGGCGATCCACGTCGGGCGCGAGTGGCCGCGTGCCGAACGTGGTCGACGAACAGGCGCTGAATCGCGGGAGCGGCCCCGATATGCGGCGCAACGTGAATCGGAATGTCCGCACGCTCCGCCCGACTGCGCTCGGCGAGTTCCGCGATGTCGCGCTTCACGTGCGCGGCCGCAGTGAGTAACACCGGCAGGATCGTCACGCGGTCCAACTCGTGCGATCGGCACACGCTCAGGACCTGGGACAGAGCGTCCTGCATCGTCGGGGTGGCGAGCTCGATGAAGCCAAGGTGTACGCGCTCGCCGCCCGGGACGATCGCCCGCACGGCCCCGCACAGGGCCCGCGCCTGGTCGTTCGCGGCGGACGAACGCGATCCGTGTGCAACGAGGAGAACGTGATGCACGGCACGAGCCTACACGGGAAACCGCGACGGGAACCGCAGGCGAACGCGACGCGGCGCGCCAATTGCGCGTCTCGCGCAGAACGTGCGCCGACATGCGCGCCGCAGGGCCGCGCGGTCGAACCGTAGACACTCAGCGCACGCGAAATCCGTTGCGGTCGCGCGGTCTGGGCCTTGCGGTCGATGTCGGCGTGCGCATTGCTATGCGACCCCATCATGAGCCGACACGCTTCGTATCCTCCCGCCGCAAGTGACTCGTACGACATCATCGTCGGAATCGATCTTGCCGAGACAGGCTTCAACGCGCTTCACGAAGCGCTACGGATGGCCCACGCGCGACCCGATGTGAAAATCCACGTCGTCCATTGCGTTCCGTCCCCGAAGGATGCCGACGCCAAGGTGAACGGGCTGACGCATGCCGAGGTCGTGGCGAAGTACGTTCGCGATTCGGCGAAAGGGCTGACGGACGTGCATCCGACGGACGTGAACGTTCACGTTCGGATCGGCGATCCCGTCAAGGCGCTGATTCACATGGCCATCGAGATCGACGCCGAAGTCATCGTCGTCGGAACGCGTGGCCGCCGGGGACTGACGAAACTCGCACTCGGTTCCGTCGCGACCGCGCTGATCGAACGGGCGCCCTGCCCCGTGTTCGTCGCACGGCCCAAAGAGTACGACACGGTTCAGAAGGACGAGATCGAACCGCTGTGCCCGGACTGCGCGACGATCCGCGCATCGACCAACGGCGAGACGCAGTGGTGCGAATACCACGCGCGGCCCCACGTGCGTTTCCACACGTACGGCTACGTCGAGACGTGTCGCGTCGGTGGCCACGATCCCGGGATCATCGCGTCGGGCGGCGGGTAGCGGCGCTACGCCACGACGCGATTGCGCCGAAGGGCTGCGAGGACCGACGGGAGATCCCGCGCGGGCAGGTCACACGTTTCGCCGCGACAAACGTACACGACGGGTTCGCCGTTCGGGCCGGCAGTTCGACCCGTCCACCACGCCGGGTCGGTTCCCGCCGCCGACGGGTCCGCGGCATCGCGCGCGCAGAGAACCGTCGTGTGCGAAAGCGGCACGGTTCGAATCGCGCGGAGAACTTCGCGGGTGTCCGCGCGCGACGAATCGCCGAGCACGACGATCTGCATTCCGCCGGTCACGGCCCGATCGGCGGCTTGGACGATCGTTCCGAGTCCCATCGGGTTTTGCGCGGCCATGTTGGTCAGCGAGCCCAGCATGCGCTCGGCCGCAGAACGATAACGGATCGTTCCCGTGATCGTGCCCAGTCGCAGGAGCGCATCGAGTGCAAGGCCAACGCCGCCCGGATACGCATGGTCGTGCGGATCGGTCGATCGATGCAGCACAATTTCCGCACCCGTCGGTGTGAAGTACATCACGCCGCGTTCGTCGTCCCAGAATCGCGCGAGCAGATCATCGCCGAGCGCACGGGCAAACTCGAGCGCTTCGGCCGCGAACGCCGCTTCGTACACGTCGAGCGCGGCACCGCACATGCCGGCGACGTCTTCGAGAAACCCGTCGCCGTACGCTTCGGCACCCTTGATGGCATGCCGCAAACGCCCGTCAGGACACGCAAGCGTTCGCCATGTGGTCAGCGCTCGCGCCGCCGCTTCGACGTAGCTCGCATCGCCGAGCGTGCCGCCGGCGTCCGCGAGCGCCGAGATCATGAGCGCGTTCCAAGACGCCAGGCACTTGTCGTCGAGCATCGGCCGCACGCGCTTCTCGCGAGCCACGAACAGGAGCGGGCGTGCCCGCGCGATCACGCTCTCGAGCGCGGCATCCGTGATACCGAGTTCGCGCGCGACATCGACGCGATCGCGCGGCGTCCAGAGCGCGCTCGCGCCGTGCTCGAAATTCCCAGCTTCGATCACGCCAAAGTACGCACAGACCCGAGCGCCGTCTTCGTCCCCAACGATCTGCGCGATCTCGTGCGGCGTCCACGCATAGAACTTTCCCTCTTCGCCTTCGCTGTCGGCATCCTCGGCGCTGTAGAACGTAGCGTGCGCGCCGGTCATCTGGCGTTCGACGTACGCGAGGGTCTCTCGAACCACAGCCTCGCAACGCTCCGCGGACAAACCAAACTCCGGCGTTTCGTTCGCGAATCGAACCCCGGCGACGTACGCGCGAACGAGCAGCGCGTTGTCGTAGAGCATCTTTTCAAAGTGCGGAATCAACCAGTCGCCGTCGGTGCTGTATCGCGCGAACCCGCCGCCGAGGTGGTCGTAGATTCCGCCGCGCGCCATGCGATCCAACGTCACGCCCAGGTGCGCGCGCGCATCGGGATCGCCGCGGGTCGCGGCCGCGGTCGCGAGCAGTTCGAGCGCGACGACGTTCGGAAACTTCGGTTGCGTCCCGAAGCCCCCGCGACGGCGGTCGGCTCGTGCGAGAATCTGCCGGACGGCATGCGGCAGCGCTCGGGTCGTCGGGGCCTCCTCGTCCGGCGCCGGAACGTCCGTGACTCGCTGCAGAACGCTCGCGAGCTCCGTGGCTTGCGCGTCGACTTCGCCACGCCGCTTCGCCCACGCGTCGGAGACCGCCAAGAGAATCTCCGCGAATCCCGGCATTCCGTGGCGGCGCTCGTTGGGAAAATACGTCCCTCCGTAGAACGGCTTCCTGTCGGGCGTGACGAACATCGACAGCGGCCAGCCGCCCGCGCGCTGCGTGAGAACCTGGTGCGCGAGCTGATAGACCGCATCGACGTCGGGCCGCTCTTCACGGTCGACCTTGATGGCCACGAATCGCTCGGCGAGAATTTTCGCGATCGCCTCGCTCTCGAAGCTCTCGCGCTCCATCACGTGACACCAGTGGCAGGCGCTGTAGCCGATGGAGAGAAACACCGGCTTGTCGTTCGCTCGGGCCGAGGCAAATGCCTGGTCGCCCCACGGCCACCAATCGACCGGATTGTGGGCGTGTTGCAGCAAGTACGGCGATCGCTCGGACGCGAGGCGGTTGGGCGGTCGATGTTCGTTCGCCACGACCGTCGCGCCCCTAGGCCGCCGCACGAACGCGCATGTTGGTCAGCAGCGAGCGGAGAACGTCGGGGCGAACGTCGCGACCGCCCGCGACGATCCGCGCGCCGCGCTGCAGCGCCTTGGCCGCAACCGCCGACAGCCGTTCGACCGCACGCGGAGCCGGCTCGTCGGCGGCATCCGGTGCAATGCCGATGGGGACACCGAGCGCGAGCGATGCCACCGCGGCGACCGCCCCCGCGATGTCCACGCTCGCGTCGCCGTCGAGGATCAGCGCCGTAGCGCCGCTCGCGACGACAAGCTGCACGACGCGCGCGAGTTCCGGGCCGATGTCCGCTTGCAGTTCGGGTCCCACGCGGACATGCACCCACACGTGTTCGCGATGGCGGCGGGCGGCCGACGTTGCGGCAATCGTCTCCACGAGCGTTGGCATCGCCTGCACGACGACCAGGTCGCAGCCCGACGCTTCGAGCCGGTGCGATTGCTCCGCGTGTTCGTCCGCGAGCGTGCGGGCCGACGGGAGCGCACCTCGCCGCAGCGGATCTTCGAGCGACCCGAGTACGCCGGCGATTGCGATGGTCCGACCCGAACTCGCAGCGGCTTCCACCGCGAGGTCCACCGCACGGGACGTCAGGGCCGCCGCGCGCATTCCGATGCCGCCGCGCGCGAGCGCGCGAACGCTGCTGTTGGCCGTGTGCGCGCAGACGATGTCCACGCCGGACTGCACGTACGCGCGATAAATCCCAAGAAGCGTTTCGGGCACGTCGCGCGCCGCGGCCGCGTCCCGCAGCGGATCGGCGGGGGCGTACCCTTTGCGCAACAGCTCGTCGCCGACGGCACCCTGCAAAAAGACGTTCTCGCCGCGAGCGAGTCGGTCCAGGACGGGATGCGAGCGCTGCATCGGGGCCGGGAGGATGCCATGGCGCCGCGCGCGGGAACAGAGGCGAGAATCTCTTGCCGCGTTGAAGCGCCCGCGGACCGGCGGTGTGTGGCACACTGACCAAAGTGTCGCAGGTCGCGATCGTGGGCATGGGCGTGCGGTCGTGTTTCGGACGCGGAGCGGACGCACTGTTGGACGGACTGATCGCGGGGCGCCCGGCGTTCGTTCGTTACGCGCCGTTCGTCGCCGCGGGACTTCGTGCGCCGTTCGCCGCGCCGGTGGACGACGGGACACTGCGTGCGGGAGTCGGGCAATGGGACGATCGGTGCACGGCGCTGCTCGAAGGCGCAGTTCGCGACGCGTTGGAGGACGCGACGGGCGAGCGCCAGCTCGAGGGCCTCGGCGCGATTGCGCCACAACGCGTCGGCTTGGTCGTGGGCACGTCGTCGAGTGGAATCGGACCGTTCTGCCACGCGATCGCAACGGGAGTGACTCCCGAGCGGAACGACGCACGATACGGCGCACCGACTCGCGACGTCGGCGCATTGCTCGGTGTGCAAGGGCCACTGCTCACGGTCTGCAACGTGTGCGCGTCGGGTTCGATGGCGATCGCAGAAGCTGCGCGCATGGTTCATCGCGGACAGTGCGACGTCGTCGTCGCAGTGGGTGCCGATGCGCTCGAGCCGTTCGTCGGTGCTGGATTCGATTCGCTCGGTGCGCTGACCGAACGACCGCTGCCGTTCGCTCTCGATCGCCGTGGGCTGACGCTCGGCGAAGGTGCAGCGGCGGTGGTCCTCGCGAACGTCGGTGTGCTCGGGTCGCGCGTGCACGCACGGATCGCCGGTTGGGGCGCCAGCAGCGACGCGCACCATCTGACGGCGCCGGACCCGCGTGGCGGCGGCGTCGCGTTGGCGATCCGGCGGGCATTGTCGCGGGCCGGAATTTCTGCCGACCGGATCGATGCCGTCCATGCTCACGCCACGGGGACTCCGTTCAACGACGCGATGGAGTGTGCTGCGCTCCGCGACGTGTTCGGCGAGCGAGCGCGGACGTTGCCGGTCTACGGGATCAAGGGAACGATCGGACACACGCTCGGCGCGGCAGGCGCGATCGAATCGGTCGCGTCGGTCGCGGCCATGGCCCGCGGACTCATTCCGCCAACCGTGACGTCCGAGAGCCTCGACCCCGCATGCGACGTGGGCGTCGTTCGCGCAGTGTCACGCGACATGCCGGTTCACTTCACGCTGAAGCTCTCTTCGGCGTTCGGCGGCGCGAACTGCGCGCTGGTGATCTGCGATGCGTGAGCGCGAGCGTGCAGGGCTTGTCGGTTGCAGCGCTTGGATCGCCGGGCGATTGGTCGTTTCGTTGGACGACGCGCGCGCCGCGGTGGCCGGCGGCGGACGGACGGACGGCGGAAAGCGAGCGACGCTGCCCATCGATCCTTCGTTCGGCCCTGCGCGGATTCCGCGTGCCGATCGGGCGACGCAACTCGTCGCGACGGCGGTCGCGCGGGCACTCACAGGGATCGACGCATCCCTCGGCGACGCGACCGGCGTGATCACTGCGAGCGTCCTTGCGAGTGCGGACACGAACGACCAGTTCGAGCGGCGCCGTCTCACGGGACGCCCCGCGGCGCCGCGATCGTTTCCCTACACAGCTCCCAATGCGACGGCCGGCGAATTGTCGATGGCGCTCCGCGCGAGGGGGCCGACCACGGCGCTCGCCGGGGGCGCCGAAGTCGGTGTTGCCGCCGTCGCGCTCGCGTGCAGCTGGCTCGAGGACGGTGACGCCGAGCGGGTCGTGGTCGCCGCGTACGAGTGTCCCGCGGAACCCGCACCGCCGTGGCTCGGAGGTCCTGGTCCGCACGTCGAATGTGCCGTGGCGCTGGTGTTGGACGCGGTGCCCTCGGGCGGATCGCTGCGCATCGGTGCGTACTGGATGGATCGCACCGACGCCGTGCGAGAGTCACGCGACGACTGGCGTTCGCGATGCGGCAGCGTCGGTCCACTGCTGCCGATTGTCGGCGCGGCGCGCGCGCGAACACCCACGTCGGTGGTCGTTGTCGGCGATGCCGGCGGCGGCGTGAGGCTCGAGCTGTCGGAGTAGCTAGCGTTTCGGGCGCGCTGCGATCGGAATGACGAGGCGCAACGCGCTCTGCGTCGACGAGAATGCCATCACTTTGTTGTCGACGAGCCCGGCGGCGATGCCGGCCGCACGCACGTCGTTCTCGCCGAATTCCCTGCGCCCCTTGAGGTAGACGAGCCAGATTCCGCCCGCGGGCGCGATGCACTTCTTCATCTCGCGGATTTGCGCCAGTTCGGCGTGGGATGCCACGGCGGCAATCACAACGTCGAGTCCGCGCGCGCCACGCCACGGCCCGATGTTCTTCGTCCGCGCCGCGAGTTCCGCGTCGAACACGGCATCGGCGATGCCCGCAATGCCGACGCGAGACTCCGGCTTGACGCCCAGCTTGTCCATTCGTCCGCGCGGGGAGCGTATTTTCTGCGCCCATTTCGCAGCCCGCTCGCCGAGATCGAGCCGCGCGATGCCTTGCGCGGTGATCAGCGCCAGCGTCCCGTCCCGGACGTCGATCGCGCGCACGTCCTTGAACGACACTTTCCAGCGTTGCGTCCCGCGGAAGATCAACTCGTCGGACTCGAGGAGCGCCCGCCTCTCCCAACGCTTCGTTCCGATTCGCAGGGTGCAATCCGCTTCGTTGCCCATCGCGCTGCCTCGAAGCGATAGTCGCACATCGGCGGCGGGATCCGAGCGCTATCGGTGCCGGCTCGCGTGCCCTGCGCGGAGGACCACCGCGCGTTGCGCCAGGTCCACATCGGCGAGCACGAGCCCCAGTCGGAAAGCTTCCGTCACGATCTCGTCGAGGCGCGCGCCAGGCGCTACGCGCCGGTACTGTGCCGCCAATTCGTACTGCGTAGGCACCGGCAACGGGTAGTGCGGATCACTCCGCAGTTGTTCCACCGCTCGTTCGTAGGCTTCTCGAAGCATTGGGGTCACCTCCACCGTCCACGACCATCCACGGCGCGCGGCGTTGCGGCCACACGCGTCCCACCGTCGCGGGTACATCCGAGACAGCTCACCGCGCAAATTTTCGACAACACGGCCCGAGTTTCGCGAATTGACGCGCCGCCCCGCATTCGGCCACCCGTTGCACGTTGCCGTCGCACGAAACGTTGGCTAGCGTCGTGGGACTGCATGACTTTCCGCGGGCCGTGCCCTGCGGCTCACGATCGACGCCTCGAGGAGTACCGGCCATGTCTGTGCGCACGCGTTTCGCTCCGGCCGTCTTGACCGGCGCGCTCGCCGCGTGGTGCTCGGCAACGCCGGGACACGCGCTGGTCGTACACGCCACCACGACACATGGCTACGTCGTCACCGACGAGATCGGTTCCCCCGCTCCCTACGAAGGACGCATGCCGGTCGGCGACACCGGCGCGATGTTCGCGTTCTTGTCCGAATTGACGAACCTGCTCAGCATGCAGCCGGATCCGCCGCGGGCCGACTACATCGCGCTCATGCAGACCGTGTACGAAAACTCCGCGGCCGCATTCTACTTTGGGCTTCGCAACGACGTCTTGGGCATCGGGTTCCGCGCTCCGGGCGGTGGCAACACGGAGCGGTTCGATCTGAACAACCTCGCGATGACCGCGTGGCCGATCACCGGGCTGGTGTTTCTCAATCACTTCGGACAAATCAACTCGAACTTCGGGCGCTACCTGATCTGCACCCAGGAGTTTGGACATCGCTTCGGTGTGCACATTCGCGTTCCGCCGCAGCCGGGTCCACCGCTCGACGCGGGAATGCCCGACGCAGCCGTCGACGCTTCGACCGACGCGACACCCGCGGACGCGGCAGACGCGGACGATGCCGCTCCCAACGATGCCGCTCCCGACGATGCAGTCGCGCCGGACGCAGCGGTCGCCGACGTCCCACCACCGGACACGGGACTACCGACGCAGGCGTCCGACGCGTTGCTCGGACGGCAGCGAGCGCACTGGAGCTACTTCGTCCACTCCGGCGGGTCGCCGATGGAGGGCAACAACTGGACGCAGACTTCGCCGGGCGTGTTTCGCACGGGCACGCCGTCGTACCGGTTCTCGACGGCGGATTTGTATTTCATGGGGCTGATTCCGGCGTCTGCGGTCCTTCCATTTTTTCTCATCGCCAATCCCGACGTGATGGGACAGACCGACATGAACCGGCGCATCATCTGGCGTGAGAGTGGTCCCGAAGATGGCCGTCGGATGATCACGATCCGCGGCACCCGGATCGACTACACGATCGACGACATCGTCCGAGCCAACGGCCCCCGCGTTCCGTCGTACGAAACGCTTCGCGGCCTGGGACCGGACGGGGGCACCGACGCGGCCTCGGCGGACGCGGCGCCGAGGGATGGCGGAAGCGACAGCGGAGTGCCGGCCGCGCGACCGACGGACATGCGCGTGGTGTGGGTGCTGCTCGCGGGACGGCGCTGGCTGAATCCGAGCACGTTCTCGTCGTTCGACGACGCGGTGGAAAACTGCGTGCTCGGCTACAGCGACGCGACGGGTCGACGTTCAACCCTCGTCGAAGTGATTCATCCGATCGTTCCCGACGGTGGTGCAGCGGACGCATCGGATGTCGTCGTGGCGCGCGACAGCGGCGGCGATGCGGGCGCCGTCGGCGATGCCAGCGACGAGAGACCCGCGCTCGGTGGGCGCGGTGGCTGCGGTTGTCGTGTCGCCGGCGAGACGCGGAGCCCAGGATCCGTGGCGCTCGCAGCAATCGGTGTCGGACTGGCGTTCGGGGCGCGGAGGCGTCGACGCCACGACCCGTGCCGGGGATGACGTCTGTGCGATGAATCCACTACCGCAGCGCCGAGGCCGCGAGCTGTGCCGTCGCGAGCAGCACGAACGACTCGAGGGCTTCCCGCCGCGACACCTCGCCCCCGCGCCGCGCTCGCTGCGCGATCGAGCGCACGCGACCGTATCGTTCCGGGGGGAGAGACAGCGCCCACGCGATTCCTTCGGCCGCTGCGTCGGCGCGACCCATCGCACGCCCGGCGCGCTCGAGGACGCGCACGAGCGCTGACTCAACGAGCAACACGGCACGCGCGTAGATGGCTTCACCGATGGCTTCTTCGATCGTGCGCACCGAGTCATGGTCCTCGGCGTCGAAGAGCGCGACCATCGATCCAGCACTTCGCGCGCTGGTTCCCACATGCGTCGCGCCCGGTCGCACGGAGGGAGTCCCCGGAGCGCGTTCGGCTGCGGCGCGCATCTCACGCGGGATGGGCGCCGCTGCGGGAACGATGCTCGGCACTTCGTCCCCGCCACGAAGCGGGGGGGCAGGCGTCGTGAGCGCGATCCCGGTGTTGTGCCGCTGGGCACTTCCGGAAAGCGGAAACCGGGACGTGCTGTCGCTCGTCGACACAGCTTGCATCGTGCCGGAGAGCGTGCGCTGGCCGTCGTTGGAAACGATGCGGGTCGGCTCGAGAGGACGCGGATCGGCTTCGCGGACTTCCTTCAGTCGCTCGGCGATCAATCCGTCTGCAGGAATCGCGACTTCCATCGGGATGATCGCGCGCCGACGCAGGTCATCGAGCGCGAGGCGAACGGTCGCATCGAGGGTTTCGAAGACACCGCGAGAACTCGTTGCGCTGGTGGCCAGGGACGGAAACCCGTGCGGGTTCAGCTTCTCGTCCAGTTCGTCGACCGAGAGAATGTCTGGGAGGTCCCGCTTGTTGTACGCGAGGACGATCGGAACGGATTCGAACGGTCTTCCGAGCTCGGCGAGGTTGTCGCGAAGATTGTCCAGCGACTCGATGTCGGCATCGAGCCGTGCTTCCTGCGAGTCGGCAACGAAGACGATCCCGTCCGCGCCCGTCAGCACGAGCTTGCGCGTGGCGTTGAAGTACACCTGCCCTGGCACCGTGAACAGTTGCAGGCGCAGTTGAAGATCGCCGACGCTCGGCAAGCGAACGGGAAGAAAGTCGAAATACAACGTGCGGTCGACCGGCGTCGCGAGGGATATCATCTTGCCGCGATGCTCCGCGCGCACCGCCGCGTAGAGCGACTTCAACGTCGTCGTCTTGCCGCCGAGGCCCGGCCCATAATAGACGAGCTTGAGAACCAGCTCCCGCGTCGCTGAACTGAACGAAGCCACGTTTCGGCGGAGGGTATCACCGTCCGCGGCCCGTCAACACGACAAGCGGCTGCCTACGCCGTGGGATCCGTCGCCGCGCGGAACATCTCGACGCGATCGATGCGCTGCTCTTGGTTGGGCTTGTCTCGGCTGTCACGTGGAACGTTCGCGAGTTTGTGCACGACGTCGATGCCGGCCACGACGTAGCCGAACACACTGTGCTTGTCGTTCAGATGCGGCGTCGGTCCCTCCGTGATGAAAAACTGCGAGCCGTTGGTGCCCGGCCCGGCGTTCGCCATCGACAGGACCCCGGCGCGGTCGTGACGCAGCTGCGGATGAAACTCGTCGCCAAACTTGTAGCCCGGCCCGCCGCGGCCCGCGCCAAGCGGACAACCGCCTTGGATCATGAACCCCGGAATCACTCGATGAAACGCAAGGCCGTCGTAGTACGGCGTGCGACTTTTGGCGCCGGTGCTCGGGTGGGTCCACTCGATGGTGCCGATCGCGAGTCCGACGAAGTTCTTGACGGTTTCGGGGCAACGCTTCTCTTCGAGCCGCAGCACGATCACACCTTGCGTCGTGTGCATGCGCGCGTAGAGGTTGCCTTCGCCCGGAACGTTGATCTCTGGAAAGGGGGGATGAGACATGGCGAGAGGGTGAAGTCGGTTTCGGCTTTTCGCAATAGGGAACCGGCCACGTCCGGGACTTAACTATTTAACTTTTTAACTTTCGGTCGACCGATCACTCGTCGCGCGGACGACCCGGGGGGGGCCTTTCGGTCGCGTCCGGAACTTCGTCGGTGACGGGGATCGCGTAGCCGCCGTCGAGCCAACGCCCAAGATCGACGAGCCGGCACCGTGCCGAACAGAATGGCGCCGTCGGGTTCGATGCGCGATCGACCGCGGCGGGAGAACGGCAAACAGGGCAGCGCCAGTCGCTCAAGCGCACGCAACGTAGCAGCACACGGACGAGCACCGCATCGGGATTCGTGTACCATGACGCGCGTGCAGAGCGTCGTGTCGCGTTCGCTGGGTGCCGGGGCGTGGATCACGATGTTCGTCGCGCTCGGTGGCGTGATCTCGCAGTTGCGTTGCGCCAACGTCACGTGCCGAGTCAACTCGGAATGCGGTCCCCGCGCTGCGTGCGTCGAGAATCAGTGCGTGAGCACGTGCCGCGAAGATCGCGATTGCACGCGCGCGGGCGAGGTCTGCGATCCGAACGGTCGCTGCGTTCGTGCGGGGCCCGACGCGGGAACCGATGCGCCGACCGATACCGCAGGGATGGACACTCCGCGTGCGGACACCCCGCCCAGCGACGCGCCCGGGACCGATACACCACTGCCCATCGACATGGTCGTGCCACCGGACAACGTGCCACCGATCGACACGCCCCCGCCGCCGGACGTCCCGGTCGCAGGAACCGGCGCCTACCTCGACGGCTGTCGCGCCGACTCGGATTGCGCGTCGCGGATGTGCGCCATGCGCAGCGCGCGCTTTTGCACGCGAATGTGTTCGACCGCCGCGGACTGCGCGAACGGTCAACGCTGCGCGGCCGGTCGCTGTGAACTCGACGACATCGGCCGCACGGGTTGCGACCTCGGCACCGGCGCGCCGTGCCTCGAGTTCTGTTACGGCACGCCGACCGCAGCGCACTGCACGCATGCGTGCGCGTCGGGCTCCGACTGCGCCGCCGGCTATGCGTGCTCCAACGTCGGCGGCCGTCGCATCTGCGTGGACATCGAACGACCGTGTACCGCCGCCGCCGATTGTCCAAGCGGACTCGGCTTCTGCGGTGCGGGGATGGTCGGCTGCACTGCGCTCTGCGCCACCGCATCGGATTGTCCCCATCGCCTCGTCGGTCTGCCAGCGTACACGTGCGAAGTCCGCAGCGGCCAGACGGTGTGCATTCCCCCCGCGGACGTCATGGGCAGCGCGGCCATCGGCGCGACCTGCGCGGCGACGGGAATCAATCTCTGCCGCTCGGGTGCTTGCGACGACGGGACGATGCCGCCGTCGTGCAACCAGCGCTGCACGGTGCAGGGCGGATGCGCCGTCGGCTACGGTTGCTACCCACTCGCCGACGCGGGCAACGTGCTCCTGGTGTGCACGGCGACGGGCAGCGCGTGGCTTGGCGAGACGTGCGGCCGCGCACGCGACTGCGTGACGGGCCTGTGCTCCACGGACCGATACTGCACGCGCCTGTGCAGCGATGGTCTCTGCCCGACCGGAATGACCTGTATGGCCACGGGCGTCACGTCGACGGACGGAACGCCGATTCGTTTGTGCCGCCGACCGTGAACGATACCGGTGCGGGCTCCGACCTGCGGATCGTCGTTCGGCTTGCACTGCCGGCGATCGCGAACTCGCTGTTGCAGACGGCCGTGTTCCTCGTCGATCGCATCATGCTCGGCCACCACAGCCGCGCGGCGCTCGCCGCAATGCAGTCGGCCGGACCGGTCGTGTGGACGACGTACTCGCTGTTCGGCGCGTTCACGGTCGGCACGCTCGCAGTCGTCGGGCGATCCATGGGCGCCAACCAACCCGCGGACGCCACGAGCGCCGCTCGCGGATCGCTGCTCATCGCTGTCGCACTCGGAACGATCGTCGGCGCTCTCGGATTCGTCGGCACGCCGTGGCTGCTGCGCGCGCTGGGGGAACACGCCGGGTCCGAAGCGTACGCGCCGGCCGAGTCGTATCTACGCGTCGTGTTTCCGGCGACGCCTTTCATGCTCGTCGGCGCCACGACCATCGCGACGCTCCAGGCCGCAGGGAACACGCGCACGCCGTTGCTCATCGGCCTGGCGACCAACGGCATCAACATCGTCGGCAATTGGTTTCTCGTGTTCGGCCACGGCGGCGCGCCTCGGTTGGGCGCGGTCGGTTCTGCGACGTCGTCCGCGATTGCGTTCACGCTCGAAGCACTGCTCGGTCTCGCGGTGCTCCGTGCGCGATCCAGCCCCGTGTCGCTTCGCCCCGGGCTCGGAGTCGTCGCACGCGAGGGTGCGCGACGAGTCCTGTCGGTGGCGTGGGGTGCGTTCAGCGAACGCGCGGTGTTTCACTTGGGTTACCTCGTGTACGTCACGTTCATCGTGGGACTCGGCAGCGCGGCGATGGCGGCGAACCAAGCGCTGATCTCGATCGAGTCGGTGTCGTTTCTCACCGCCGACGGGTGCGCGGTCGCGGCGAGTGCCCTCGTCGCACAGAGACTGGGCTCGAACGAACCGGCGCGCGCACACCGCAGCGCGTGGCTCGCCGCGGGCATGTGTGCGGCGTTGCTCTCGGTGTTCGCCCTGGTGTTCGTGTTCGCGAGCGTGCCGCTCGTGCGCGCGTTCCGGAACGAAGCGCAGATCGTCGCGCTTGGCGCCCCCGCGCTGCGTCTGGCCGCCGTCGCGCAGATTCCCATGGCGATCGCCGTCGTGCTCGCCCAGTCGATGCGCGGCGCGGGCGCGACGCGCGAAGCGTTCGTCGTGAGTCTGCTGGGTGCCTTCGCGGTGCGAATCGCCGCGACGTACGTGTGCGTGCGCGTGCTGCACCTCGGACTGATCGGTGTGTGGCTTGGAAGCACGGCCGACTGGCTGCTGCGTGTGACGGTCTACAGCTGGCGCTGGCAAGTCCGAGCGTGGCAGCGAACCCGCGTGTAGCAAGCCAACGACACTCTGCGGGCAAACAAACCGGCACGGTGCCGGAACACGCACCGCGCACAGTGCGGCGACGCGCACTCGTCACGGCGTGGCGTCGGCGCAACGGTGCGGCGGGTCTGCAACGACTGCCCAATCGGTGGAACGAACAGCGGTTTTCGGGGCGCTCGTCGTCGGCACGGTCGGTGCAGTTCTCCTCGTCACAACCCCGCTGCGACGCGTTCGCGGCAAGATCTTCTGGAGGCTCTCATGATTCGCAACGTCGTCCGCTTCGCGCTCCCACTCACGCTGCTCGCCACTCCGGCCCTCGCCGACGGCGTGACTGGCACGGCGAGCACGGTGCGCGCGACGACCGCCGCCGCCGCGACGAACACGCCAGAGCCGGCGGCGTTGCACCCAGGCGCAGGTCGCGTTCGGTTGCGCATTCACGTCACGCACGCGCGCCGCGTGTTTCTGCCGGCGTCCGTTGCGACCGCGGGCGCGGAGCGCGGCAACGACCTGCGGTACGTGTGCACGACGCCGTGCGTGCTGTACGTGCAACCCGGTGCCGTGAACGTGACGCTGGAGGGCTGGAACACGCACACGTACAGCTGGGACGTGCCGTCGAGCGGTGGGTGCGTGTCGCTCGCGGCGCGCACGCCCGACGGGCGCCTCGCGACGGAGCCGCGCGAGACCGCACGGAACGAGACCGCGCGAAGTGTGCCGTAGGGGGTGGGGAAGTCGACAGTCGACAGTTGAGAGTTGAGAGGGGAGTGACCCTCAGAACGTGAATCCGCCGCCCGCGATCAGGTTGTAGACGAACGGACTTCCGCCGCTTCCCGAGAGCCCGGGTGCGATGACGATCTCGACCCCCCACGGGGCGCACGAACAGGAGGCCGCGATCGCCGAGCACGAATCGAACATCGATGTCCGGTTGGATCTCGAACGCTCCGCACGTGTTCGCACATCGCGCTCAACGGTACCCGCGCGCTTGCAGCATGAAGAGTTCGGCGTAGCGTCCGCCGCGTTGCACCAGCGACTCGTGCGTTCCGCGTTCGATCACTTTGCCGTGCTCGAGGACGACGATCGTGTCGGCCATGCGCACCGTCGAGAAGCGGTGCGAGATCAGAATCGCCGTGCGGTGACGCGTGAGCGCACGGAAGCGGTCGAAGATCCGTGCCTCGGCTGCGGCGTCGATCGACGCCGTCGGCTCGTCGAGAACGAGAATGTCCGCGTCGCGTCGCATGAACGCACGCGACAGCGCGATCTTCTGCCACTGTCCGACGGACAACTCGTGTCCCGTGTCGAACCACTTTCCGAGCTGGGTCTGGTACTTGTCCGGCAGCGTCTCGACCACTTCATCCGCGAGGCCCTGTGCCGCCGCCTCGCGCCACCGGGCTTCGTCGTCGAACGCCTTCGCGTCGCCGACGCCGATGTTCTCGCCCGCGGTCATCTGGTACTTCACGAAGTCCTGAAAGATCACACCGACGCGCGCGCGCAACGCATCCGCGCTCCACTCGGACAGCGTGAGCCCGTCGAGCGTCACGCGTCCCGACGTGGGTGCGTACAGGCCGGTGAGCAGCTTGATGAGGGTGGTCTTTCCCGCACCGTTCTCACCGACGATGGCGAGGGCATGTCCGGCGGGAACGTGCAGCGTGACGTGGTCCAACGCAGGCGACGTCGCGCCAGGGTACGCGAACGTGACGTCGTCGAATCGGATGCCGTCGCCAGGCGAAGGTCCGATCACCGCCGTGCCGTGTACTGGCTCGACTTCGTTGTAGTCCAGGAACTCGAACAGACTGCGGAGATACAAGTGGTCGTCGTAGAATCGGCCGACGAATCCGAGCACGCCGGCGAGCGATCCACGCGCGTGCTGGAACGCGAGGATGAACATCGTCAGATCACCGACCGACATCCACCCGTGGATCGTGCGCCAGACCGCCCACGCATAGCTGCCGTAGAACGCCGCCGAGCCGATCACGCGCACCAGCGTGCTTCGGCTTGCGTTGCGGATCAGCAGTGCGCGGTCCTGCGAGAAGAACGTGTCGAAGATCGCGCGGTGTTTTCGCAAGAGCATCGGGCCGAGACCGAACAGCTTCACTTCCTTCGCAAAGTCGTCGCGCCCGAGCACGGCCTCGATGTACGCGCGGCGCCGTCGCTCGGGCGTACTCCAACTCATCAACTTGTAGGCTTCTTCGCCCGAACGCATCTCCGCGGCCATCTCCGGCAGCGTCGCGAGCACGATCAGTGGCACCATCCACGGAGACAGTTGCGCGAGCAGCCCGCCGAGCGCGAGGAGCCCGACGAGCTGCACGACGAAACCGAAGATCCCCTGAACGACGAAGAGCGCGCGCTCCGACGCGCCGCCGAGGGCGAGTTGCGCGCGGTCCTGGAATTTCGAACTCTCGAAGTCTTGCAGCGGAACCGTAAGTGACTTGCGCATGACGAGTTCCGACACGTGCTGTCCGAACCGCATACGCAACAGCCCCTGCACGACGGACGACGCGTTGCCGATGCCAACCTGCGCAATCACCAACGCGAACTCGAGCGCGACGAACCAGAACACCCGGTCGCGATCGTCGCCGAGACCGGTTCGCGACGCGCGAAGCAGGCCGTCCAGAATGTACCGGGAAACCAGCGCCGTCGCGGCAGGCAGCACTCCCTCGAACATCGAGAGCACTCCGTGTGTCAACGTTGCGCGACGTTCGACCTGCCACAGCATCCGTGTCGCGCGGAGCACCGAACCGCCCACGTCGCGCGCAGCCGCGATGGCATCGCCCACGCGCTCGCGCGGAGACTTCGACTTCGGTTCCTCGGCCATGGACGCAGCAGCATGGCTGTGTGCGCGAGAGACTTCAATCCGCGAAGGGTGCGTCACGACGCTCAGGCGACACGGGGGCATTCCGTGCCACGGAAACGGGTAGACTCGACGCCATGAAGGTTCGCGCATCCGCGGCGCTGCTCGCATGGGCGGTGCTCCTGTCGCTGGGGTGCGCGCCACCATCCGGCGCACCGGATGCCGTGGCCGATGCTGCCAGCGTCGATGGGACGAGAGACAACGGTGGGGATGCTCCGCGAGATGTCGGTGGTGACATCCGCGCGATCGATGGGCTCAACGACGCCATCGACGAGCGTGCCCCAAGCGACGTGGCCCGCGTCGACGTATTCGATTCGCCGTCGGCATCGGAAGCCGGCGATGCGATCGCGGACACCGTCGACGTTCGCGATGTCGCGATCATCGACTCCGGGCTCGACTTGCGCCGCGGCGACCGGTGCCCTGCGATCCCGGTGCCGACGGACGGATCTGCGGTGCTTGTGAACACGTCGGCGTTTGCGACCTCCGCGGACACGGGAACGTCGTGCGGATCGGCTGCTACACCCGCGAACTGGGTCGATGTGGTCTTCGAATACACGCTGAGCGCAACGCGCGACGTGACGGTCACGATCAACGGCACGGGCGTAGGTCCCGTGGCGATGGAGTTGCAGACGACGTGCGGCCTGCGGTCGAGTGCGCTCATGGGATGCACGCTCGGCGGTCCCGCGCGGCGACTGTTTCGCAGCCAAGCCGCGGGGTCCTACGTGATTGTCGCGGAGTACTCGACGGCGTTGGGAGCCGCAGCCCGCACGCTCACGGTCACGGTGGAAACGGCGGCGCCAACCGTGCCGGCGCCGGGCGACGTGTGTCCGGGTTCGCGACTCGGGTCCGACGGAATCGCCGTGTCGGTCGATGCCTCGCTGCTCGCGCCCGACTACCCGCTGAGTTGCCTCGGCGCGGCGCGCGCGGATGTCGTCTTCCAATTCGATGCGCCGCCGTCGGGGAGCGATGCGTTGTTCGGCGTCACGACGGCAACGCCCGGGAGCACGGCCGGCATGAATGTGTTTCGCACGTGCGCGGCGATGCCCGTGGATCCGTGTCTGAGCCGCGGAACGATTGCGGGTGGTGTCGTGTGGAATCGCTATCGCGGCCTGGCGGCCGGCACGTCCTACACCCTCGTTGCGGCGACGTCTTCGGCATCCGGAACACTGTCCGCGACCTATTTCGCAATTCCGGCGGCCTCGCCGACGGCGGTGACCGGCAACGATCGTTGCGCCGGTGCAAGGCTCATCCCCGAGACGGGCGGAATCTTCACCGGGACGACCGCGGGCTCCGCGACCGACGTACCCCTCCCGGCAGGCTGCGCGATGTGCGGCGGCGGTGCACCGGACGTCGTCTACCAACTCACGCTGACTTCGCGCCGCCACGTGATCTTCAACATGCTCGGCTCGTCGTACGACACCGTGCTGTTCGTCCAGCAGGGTGTGACGTGCCCCGGAACTCCGATCCCTGGAGCCTGCAACGACGATGCGTACCGCCTCGCATCCGCGGTCGACACGACGCTCGATCCCGGCACGTATTGGGTGATTGTGCACGGCTGCGGCGCAACGGCTTCGGGAACGTACACGCTCGACGTCGCCGTCGTCCCACCGTAGCCGGCGCGTGAAGCGCCGCGGCGCCTACTCACACCGGGCGCGCTCGCAGACGCTCGTCGGCGGCGGAAGGCTCGCGGAGGCTGGCAATGATTGCTGTCCGAGAACGGTGTCACCGGCGTTCGCGCTGCCGGTGACGTCCACCAAGCTGAGTTCTCGGTCTTGCGGCCCGCCGGCCGTGGCCGCAAAGCCGTCCAGCTGCTGTGCAATGACACCTGTTCTCACACCGCATCGTCCGCCCGCGACGAAGATCCCGAATCCGCCGCCGTCGATCAGCGCCCGCGTCACGTCGACGGTTGCGCCTGCACCGGCGTGCAGTCCGTACGCCACGATTCGGCCGACCGGCATGATCCGAGTGTCGGCAAGCTGGTACTGAACCGTCGACGATCGCACCGTGCGTATCCACAGGTCCTCGACCGAGAGCGCCGAACCGCCGACGTCGGCCGACATCGGTTCGGGCGGTCCCCCGACGAGTGCCGCACCCATCGTCTCTGCGATCGCGAGTCGCGCAATCGACGCTTGCGACGTTCCCAGAATCATGACGCCAACGCCGAGCCCAAACGCGCTCGGCGATACACCCTCGACCCAGACATCCTCGAGCGTCGCGTTGCTGGACGGTCCAGTGATTGCCAAGCCGATTTCTCGAACGGCCGAAATCACCGTCCGCCGGAGATCCAACACAACGCCACCGTGGACGGAAATTCCTCGGCCGAATCGGTCTGTGGAATCGCCGCGCGTCCCTCGAACCACGCACTCGTCCATCCGCAACGTGGATCCGCGGACCGCAATTGCGCCAGCAACGGTGTTGTCCGCAAGGACGCAGCCGTGGAGCGAAACCCTGGCCCGCAGATCGGCAAACACCGCCGGTCCGCCGCTGCCATCGGCTCGGGTCGTCGTGCCGCGAATCGCGACGTCGTCGAACGATACGTCGGCTTGCGTCGACGCGAACAACCCGACGCCCGCAGTCGACTCCAACGTCACGCGCGCGCCGCGCGTCGTGCCGCCGACTGCATGGATCGCGTGCCCATACCAATCGCTCCCCATCCCAACGGCGCCGGGGGACGGAATCGCACCGCGGACGTAGAGATCGATCGCGGTGACGGTTGCGCGGTTATGCACGCTGAGCCCCGCAACCGGCGGGTCGATCACCGCGACACGGGTGAGATCGATCGTCGCTCCGTCGTCGCCGATGACGCCGCCGCCGGCAGACCGAAACGTCGTGAACGCCAGCGCAACGTCCGTGAGCGTCAGACGCGCGCCGGCCATTACGGATGCTCCGACTCCCGTCTGCGAGACGCCCGACACGTGCTCGAGCGTCGCCGCCCCGCCGCCGATCGCGATGGATGCCGTTGCATCGGCCGTCGTGGATTGCAAGGCGAAGCTCGAGTCGCGAATGAGCGCGGTTCCGGCGACAACCGCGATTGCGTCGATCGTGTCGGTTCCTTCGATCCGCACACGTTCGGCGCGAAAGTCGCCGCGGGTCGAGATGGCCTGACTTCCCGCCGCGATCCGAACGCCCCGAAGATCGAGTCCCCCGCGATCGAGTTGCACGGTTGCTCCCACCGCGCCGGTGGGAGAACTCACGGTCACGCGGGCCGCGCACACACCGAGAATGTGAGCCGTGCCCGACGCGAAGTTCACTCGGATTCGCTCCGAGTACGACCCCGCGGCCAGGAGCACCCATCCATCGGGGCCGACGAGCGCGATGCCATCCGCGATCCGCGCGAACGGCCGGTCCCGCGTGCCATCGGCACCCGTCGTGGCGGCGTCTGCACGAACGAATGCGAGCCGCGCGCCGGCCGCCTCGGGACCGGGGTCGGGGTACTCGCCCGCCGCGCAGTCCTGCTCTGAAGTGCGAACGCACGTCCCGTCGGGCAGGGGCGCGCTGTTTGCGCCGCAATCCGTTCGCAGCGTCGGGACGCAGCCGCCGCTCACGCCTCGCGTCCAACCGCCGGGGCACGTCCATTCGCCCGCGAGATGCGGAGTCCCTCCCGCAAGGGTTGTGACAACCGGACCGGCGTCGCTCACGCGTCCGAACTGTCCGACGGTCACGCCGCCGTCGCCGGCGAAGGTTCGCGGCGCGCTCCAGTTCTCCCCCGCGCACCCCGCGGGATCAAGTGCCTCTGCGCGCGCGCACAACGCGACCGCCGGTCCGCATCCGCCGCGGACGCTCGCGACCCAGTCGGTGGGGCACGGCCACCGGTGACCGGCATCGGCCGCCGAGTCGGGCGACGTGGAGCCCGTTCCGCACGCCGCGACGACCACGGCGCACACGGCGACGCGGACCCACGGACAGCATCGCATCGCGGACTCCTCGGTCGCACGCACGCGCTCCTACTTTCGCTTCACGAGCCCCTTGCGGAAGCCACGCGACTCTTTCGGTCCGAACACCGTCGCGAGTGCCGCGGCGACAAAGTAGAGGAACACCAGCGGACCGCCGAGCATCACCTGAGAGTACACGTCGGTGCTCGGCGTCAGGATCGCTGCCAGGACGAATGCGATCACCGTGAAGTATCGGCCAAACTTGAAGAGCTGTTTGCCGGTCACGATCCCCGCGAGCGACAGAAAGAAGATGAAGAGCGGCAATTCGAATACGACGCCGAACGCGAGCAGCATCTGCGACGTGAAGCCGAGGTACTCCTCCATCATGATCGTCGGGATGATTTGCGCGGACGTTCCGGGAACCGAGCCCGCGAATCCGAGAAACCACTCGTAGCCGATCGGAAACACGCCGTAGTAGCCGAACAGCGATCCGCCGACGAAAAATAGGGTCGAAAACCCGACGAAGGGATACACGTACCGCCGTTCGCGCGCGTACAGGCCCGGCGAGATGAACGACCAGACCTGGTAGAACACGACGGGCAACGCGAGGATCAGTCCGCCGATCGCCGAGAGCTTCAAGTAGGCAACGAATGCGTCGGTCGGCCCCGCGAAGTGCAACGACGGACCTGGCCCGACTCCGGGACGCGAGCGCACTCGCACGAACTCTTGCGTGTGGATCATCCAGTGAAGGATGACGGTCGGACGGCACGCTCGCGTGCGGCAGTAGTGCGCGATCTCGAGCGGGCGCAGCATGAACGCAAGCAGCGCTTCCTTGTAGTTCCATGCGACCGTGACGCCGGCGACGACGGCGATGGCGGACTTGAACAATCTGGACCGGAGCTCCTGTAGGTGCTCCATGAACGACATCTTGTGCTCTTCGGGCTCTTTGGCCATCACTCGTCGGGCTCCCCGCGACTGCGCGGAACGGTATCCTCGGCGGACTTCACGACGAGCGGCACCGGTGCGACTGCCGCAGTCCGCGGCGCGCTCGCGGCAGCGCCGGGCTCGGCGGTCGTGGTGCCTGGATCGCCTGCCGTCCGCGCGATGGGCGCGTCGTCGGGCACAGCGGTCTCGGACGCGAGCGTTTTCTGGCGAGCGAGGTACGCCAACTTCTCGTCGACGATGGCCTGCTGCGCGGGGGTCATCGCACTCGTCGCGCCCGCTGTGGCTACCGCCGCCGTCGGCGCGGACGCGGGCGCGGCCTGCTTCATCCGCGCGATGTAGGCTTCCTCACTCTCGATGTTTGGATCGATGCCAACACGCGATTCGAGGTAGTTCGCCTTCTGCAGTGCCCACTGCTCTTGTTTGTACAAGATCTGCGCCTTCGCGGGCGGAAGCCCGGGGTACTGCGCGAGCGCCTCGGCCTGCGTGTCTTTGTACGTTGGGCCGACCTCGGGATAGAGCATGGCGCCCTCGGGCATCGCGTCGTACACGTCCGCGCCGCCGACCGGGTACTCGGCGCCGTAGCCGTCCGTGTTCTCCCGGGTCACGTTGAGCATCTCCGCCTCGATGCCGGCCATTCCTTCGCGGAGCGGCCGCGTCACTTCTTCGACGACTTCGTCAAGAGCGACGTCCTTGCGCAGTTCATCCATCGCCCGGCGGAACTCAGCAATCGCGCGGCCGATGGCACGCAGCGCGATCGGGAGGTTCTTCGGCCCCACGACGATGACCGCCACGACGACGATCAAAATGATTTCACTGATGCCGATGCCGAACATGCTGCGAAAGGGTGCGCTCGCCGCGGACGGCCCGCATCCGTGCGAGGTGTACCACGGATTCGGCTAGTTGCTGGCGGAGAGCGAGCGCCGCAGTTGGTCGACGCTTCCCACGACGCGACGGAGATTCGCGTCCGAGCCTCGCAGGATCTCGTCGATTCGCGACGCGGTCGAAATCACCTGTTCGCTCGATCGGGCCTGACCTCGATGCGCTTCGTTCAGCTGATTGACCGACGCCGCGATGGCCTCGATCGACTCGGAAATCTGCCGCCCGCCGCGGGCCTGTTCCTGGGAACTGCGCTCGACGTGCTCGGTGATCATTCGCATCTGTTCGGCGGACTTCATGATCTGCTCGGACCCGCGCGCCTGCTCGGCCGTCGCGGCGGCGATCTGCTGCACGGTCTCCGCGATGCGACCCATCGCGTCGGTCACCTGCTTGGAGCCCTTGGCCTGCTCGACCGTCGCACGCGCGATGGCCCGTACCATGTTCGTGCTCTTGCGCGAACTCTCGAGAATCTTCTTCAGGGCGCGCTCGGCCTCGTTCGACACCTCGACGCCACGATCGACCATGCTAGCGCCGCGCTCGACGGCGCCAATGGCGTTCTTCGACTCCGACTGGATCGTCTTGATCAAGTCGGTGATTTCCTTCGTGCTCGAGCCCGCACGCTCGGCGAGATCCTTGATCTCGTCGGCAACGACGGCAAACCCCTTGCCGTGCTCCCCGGCCTGCGCGGCAATGATCGCGGCATTGAGCGCCAGAAGATTCGTCTGCTCGGCCACGTCGTCGATCACGTTCACGATCTGGCCGATCGCCTCGATCTTCGTGCCGAGGCTCGAGATCACGGACACGCCTTCTTGCGACGTTTCCTTGATCCGGTTGATCTCGGTGATGGTCTTCAGAATGGCGTCTGCGCCGCGTTCCGCGTCTTGGGACACCTCTTCGGACAGTCGCGCAGTTTCGTTCGCGTTGGACTGCACTTGATCGATCGAGACGTCCATCTCGTTCATGCTCGACGAGGTCTCTTCGGCCGTCAGCGAGAGCGCATCGACGTTGCGCGCAACCTCGCGAATCGACGCCGTCATCTCTTCGATGCTCGTGACGGTCTGCGAGACCGAGCGCGCGAGATTCGCGATGTTCTCGGCCACTTCTTGATTCGTCGCGCTCACTTCCAGAATCGAGCTGGAACTTTCTTCCGCACTCGTCGCGAGCCTCTCGACGTTTCGCGAGAGTTCCGACAACCCGTTGGCCATGTCGCGCAGCGTCCGCATCACGTTGTCCACCGCGCCGAGCTGCTCGCTCAGCCCGTTGGACACTGCGCCGATCCCGGTCTCCAGTTCGCCGACAACCCGTTCGACGAGCGCACGCAGCGCGACTTCGAACGGCGCCGCCGCGGGAACCGGGACACTCTTCGGACGTGATTCGATTTCCTGCAACTTGCGCTGCGCAGCCTCCGCGCGCTGCTCGGCGTCGTCGGCGCGAGCCTTCGCGGCGTCGACTTCCTTCTGCAACCCGGCGTCGGCATCGCTTCCCGAACTGACGGCGACGGCCAGCCGATCCAGCTCTTCGAACAACATCAGCGCGCTCGACGGCAGATCCGGCGGCGGCGGGGTCTTTTCGCCGTCCATCGCGCGTCGTGCAGCCGCGGCGGCACGCGCCAGCAACTCGCCGACGCTGGACGCCGCGAAGAACACCGCCACCGCGCCCGCGGCTCCGACGATCACGATCGCGAGCCGGTGATCGCCGACGAAGAGCGACCCGGCGATTCCCGCAGCCAAGATCGCGAGTCCGACGAGCGCCCCCCGGTTTTTCAGCAGATCCATGCGTGGACCGGGGAGCGTACGCCGCCCTGCGCTCGCGGCGCAACGAGTCTTTCGGCTCAGCGCAGTGCGGCGCTTGGCGGTCTCAGCGCGACGATCGCGTGCGACGGCGCCGTGCGATCACAACGATCGCGACGCCGGCCATCCACTCCCAGCGTGCAGCCCCGCGACGCGGATTCGACGTGCCCGTAGTGCGACACGCACAACCCGAGTCCATTCCGACGCCACCGCCCGTGTCGCGGCGCGTGCCCGTGTCGACAGCGCCCGAGACATCGTCCACTGCGGCATCGTCGGCCGGCATCCCCGTGTCCGCAGCCGGTAGAGTCCCGCTGTCGCGCAAGGTCACGACGTCCGTCGGCGGCGTGACGACATCCGTGGCCCCGGCATCCACGGGCATCATCGGACACGTATTCGTGCCCGGCGCACACACATTGAGGCCCGCCATCGTGGTCGTCGCACAGCGGTAGCCGCGTGGGCAGTTGCAGTCGTCCACGCAGCGTCGCGAACAGAACGCCGCCGTGCCGTTCGTCACGCACAGTCCGCCCGTGGCGCAATCTCCGGGGCGTGTACACGGCTCGCCGAACGACGCAGTGCCCGTCGTGCAATCCACGGGCTGCCACGCCCATCCGCTCGCGCAGGATCCCGCAATCGGGCCGGTCGTCGTTCCCGTCACGCACTGTCGCGTCGCGCCGCACCAGCCGCAGTTCGCCACCGGCGTGCACGTTCCGCACGCCGTGTTGCGCGCACACGGATCACTCGAGCCAGCGTCCATCGCTACGGTTCGACAGTCTGCCGGCTGCCACGCCCAGCCGCCCGCGCACGATCCCATCGTCGGGCCCGCCGTCGCGCCGGACATGCATCGGCCTGCCGCGCCGCACCAGCCGCAATTGGCCACCGGCGTGCACCCGTCACATGACACGTACGCTGCGCATGGATCCATCGTCGTGCCCGCGTCGGGTACCGGACCGCCCGAGGGATAGATCGCGCACACGCCGTTGATGTCGTCCATCGACAGAGCCCGAACGAGCCCGCCGCGATAGGCCGCATACATCACTGCCGTCGTGAGGGCCGAGTGGTTCAGGCCCAGGAAATGACCTTGTTCGTGTGTGGCGATGGACTGGGTGTCCACCGTTCCCGCGCGACCATCGAGGCTCCACGTGAAGCCGACGTTGTTGAACTGAATGTCCGCGTCCGTGAAATACGCGCCGACGATCCACACGGGAGTCGTCACGCCGATGGTCACACGCACGTCGCCGAGTTCGGCCGGCCATGCGCCCGAGATCCAGAGAACGGAGTTTTCTCCGTCGCCCGCACCCGCACGCGTGCGCGTGGAGTCGCCAGCGTCCGTCGCGCGCCAGCGGGTACACGTCGGCGCGGCCCAGCTCGCGAAGCCGGCAGCGACGGCGCTGCGCGCACCGGCACCGCCGATGGCGGCGGGTGCGGACGAGACGTTGACTCGGTAGGAAATCGGGAGCGTCGCGGGGTTCCAATTGGTCTCGGCGCGCGTGTACGCCGACGAGGTCGACGTCCACAGTACGCATACGCCGAGCACCGTGGTGACGATCGAAGCGCGGTGAAACGTCGAGTTCATCGCGCACCTCCGCCGAGCGCCCGCAGGCTCGCAATCAGCTGTGTGACCGACTCACTCGTCTCGGTCGGTGGATCCGTGAGGGCGTAGCGGCCGCCCTGGCTCACCGCGAATGTCGTCTCCGAGAAGTCGCGTCGCACGTGGCCGGTCGCGGCATCGATGAACCAAACCGACTGCGCGAGCGCCGACAAGTACACGACGCCCGCGCCCTGGCGGAGACAGAGAACAACGTCTTGCCCCGCCGCGAGATGTCCGTCGCCCGCGACGCGTGACGCGAGCGAGCCGATCTGTCCGCCAAATTGTCGCAGCAGCAATTCGCCCGCAGCCTGGCCCTTGACGTACTCGGCAACTCGCAACCGAGTGAGCGTGAGAATCTGCGTGTGATCCTCATTCCACGCGCTTTGTTGTGACACGACGGTCGCGCGCACGATGAGATCGGCGCGTTCCACGAGCTGGGCACGCGATTGAGCGACGACGACGGTCGCATGGGCCGTGGCCGGATACGCACTCGCCAGCAGTCCGATCGCCAGCGTCGCGCAGAGTCCGGCGATCCGTGGAGCAGTCCTGGAGCGCATGGAAATCCTCGATGGGTGGGTCGATACCGTCGCGCGAACGCCCGTTCGCGTCGGCGGCCGTCGTAGTCGGCGTCGTCCGTTCCGTCAATCGCAGCTGCGGCGACGGGCGTTCGGTTCGAGGACGTTCGGGGGAACTTCGCGCCCGCGCGCTAGCGACATCCGAGGATCGTGCAGGTCATCGGCGCCACACACGTGACGCCGCACATGCCGCAATTGGGACTCAGGCGAAGGTTCGTCTCGCATCCGTCGCTCGACAGCCCGTTGCAATTTCCCGTTCCGCTCACGCACGTGAAGCCACACCGACCCGCCGTACACGTTGCCGACGAACTCGGCGGCGGCACGCAGCGATTGCCGCACGCTGCGCAGTGGGTGGTCGACGTCTGCAGGTTGGCCTCGCACCCGTTGGTCGGCAGCATGTCGCAGTCGGCGAATCCTGCGTTGCACATGAATGTACACATGCCGTTCGTGCACGTGCCTGCCGCGTTCGGGGCACACGTTCGGCCGCACATGCCACAGTGCGCGAGGCTCGAGCGCACGTCGGTTTCGCACCCGGTCGCCGCGTTGCCGTCGCAATCGCCGTACGACGCCATGCACGTGTGAGTGCACGTCCCGTTGCGACAGAGCGGCGTGCCATTGGGACCCGTCGGGCACACCGTGTTGCACCCGCCGCAGCCGAGCGTCGACACGCGAAGATCCCGCTCGCATCCGTCCGCAGGACTGCCGTTGCAGTCCGCGAATCCCGTCTGGCATCGCGTCGCGCAGACCCCGTTGTTGCACTGCGAATCCGCGTTGGGCATCGTCGGACACGCCATGCCGCACGCACCGCAGTTGAGCGGACTGTCGGCAAAGTCAGCGCACACCGTGCCGCACGGCGTCGAACCACGACAGCTCGGTTCGCAACTGAAGTCGCCGCCGCCACCATCGGCGCAGTACATGTTCGAGCCAGCGCACGCGCGACCGCACGCGCCGCAGTTCATCAACGAACTGGCGAGTGTTTCGCACCCCGGCAGCGATGCGTCGCAATCGAGGTGTCCGCGAACGCAGCGCGGGCGGCACATGCCGGCGACGCATTGTGGAATCGAGTTCGGCCCCGCGGGACATGCGTTGCCGCACGCGCCGCAGTGAAATGGATTGCTGGTGATGTCGACGCACCAGGCGCCGCAGAACGTCCCCGAGCAGGTGGCGGCGTCTCCGACCTGCGCGATGTCGTTGGGTACGTCCGGCACGCCCATGTCCACGGCGTCGAAAACGACGCGGTCGGTGCCCGAGGGCGTGTCGTGCCCGACCGTTGCGTCCACGCCCGCGGCATCGAGCGGTGCACCGTCGAGCAGTTCGTTGAAGCGCGTTCGGTCGTACGCAACGCACGAAACGAGCAGCGAAACGGTCGCGACGAAGCAAACCCTCACGAAAGAACGATATCGGAGCGGTGCACAGATCGTCCACTGCCCGAACGCCGAAATCGCTTCCTTCCGCGTTCGGCCCCCGCAAGGGCCGTCGGTGTGTCACGATGTAGCCCGCGCCGAGGAGGCAACACGATGAGGCGGCCGACGGCGCGAACGAATCGAACAGACGTCCCACGGGCGCGCACGAAAAGCGCGCCGGGGCATGTGCACGGAATCGTCGACACGTTCGAAGCCGACGTCGTCGCCTGCATGCGGCACGCACGAATGGACCGAGAGCACGCCGTGCGTGTCGTTGCGACCGAGCGCGGCTATCTCGATCGCGAGGCCGTCGACGCCGACGCGAGTGCGCGGGTACGAACGCAGCCGGACATTGCGAGCGTTCCGGTCGACGACGTGAATGCGGCCAAGCGTTTCGTGGCGCGGCGACGGGCCGCGGGCGCGCTGAGACCCGAAGACGTGGAGACTCTCGCGCAGCGGCTGCGGGATCGCGAAGAGTTCTTGGAGGCCGTGCGGGCAATGGGGATTCGACTGGAGTAGCGATGGACGAGTCCGGCGAGATCGAACTGCTGCGGGCCGAGCGCGACCTGTACCGCCAGCTGCTCGATCTCGGCGCGCACGATGATGTCCGACCGTTTCTCGATGACGCCCTCACACTCGTCGTGAACGCGACCGGCGCGCAACGCGGCTACCTGGCCGTGAGTGCCACGCCCGGCGCTGCGTTGCACACGGACGCGCCTCCGGACGCGTGGATCGCGCACGGCGTCGACGACGAAGGCGTTCGCGAGATTCGGCGTGAGATCTCGACGGGAATCGTTGCGGAGGCGATTCGCACCGGTCGCACGATCGCGACGGCATCGGCCGTCGCCGATCCGAGATTTCGCGAATTGAAGAGCGTGCAAGCACAACGGATCGCCGCGGTGCTCTGCGCACCCATCGGCGGCGCCGTGCCGGTGGGCGTGCTCTACCTGCAGGGCCGTGCGCAGCCGGGACCATTCGCGGAACGCGATCGAGCGCTGACGGAGACGTTTGCGTCGCGGATCGCTCCCGCCGTGGATCGGATGCTGCGGTCTGCGCAGTCGAACGCTCGGACAGATCCTACGTTGCCATACCGCGAGAAGCTGAGCGTCGCGTCGGTCGTCGGCCGGTCCGCGGCGCTGGCGGAGATGTTTCGACAGATGGCGGTCGCGGCGGGTGTCGATGCCAATGTGCTTCTCTCGGGTGAAAGCGGAACGGGAAAGACCGAGGTCGCGCGCGCGCTGCACGCCAGCTCACGCCGCGCGGCGGGCGCGTTCGTAGAGATCAACTGCGCGGCACTGCCGGAGTCGCTCTTCGAGGCCGAGTTGTTCGGTGCGGAGAAAGGCGCGCACTCGACGGCCACGCGACGCGCGCCGGGCAAGATCGCCGCGGCAGAGGGCGGGACGTTGTTTCTGGACGAAATCGCGGAGATCCCGCTCGCGGCGCAGGCGAAACTTCTGCAATTCCTGCAGTCGAAACGGTACTTCATGCTGGGGAGCGATCGACCGATCGAGTCCAACGTACGTGTGGTCGCGGCCTCCAACGTCGATCTACCCGAGGCTGTGCGCGAGAAACGATTTCGCGAAGATCTGTTCTACCGCCTGAACGTACTGACGCTCCGCGTGCCCTCCCTCCGTGAACGCACCGACGACGTGCCGGCCATCGCTTCGTACGTCGCGGCGGGGCTCGCGGAGTCGCACGGTCGCGCGATGTCACTCACGTTCGACGCAGAGAAGGCGCTGTCCCACACGCCGTGGCCGGGAAACGTGCGCGAACTCGCATCGGCGGTTCAACGCGGAGCGGCGTTCGCGCTCAGCGAGGGCCGCAGCGTGATCGACGTCCGCGATTTGTTTCCCGACAATGCAAGCGCGCACACGACGGATGCGACACCCGAAACGTGGCAGAACGCGTCGCGGCGGTTTCAACGCGAGTTCCTCCAGCAAGCGCTCGATGCGGCCGGCGGCAACGTCAGCGAGGTCGCGAGGAGGCTCGACCTGTCGCGCTCGCACCTGCACGAGTTGCTGCGTGCCCATGGACTCGGTCGGACGCGGGAGCCATGAGCAGCGGCGAGCGCGTACCGAACGCGCCCAGCGATCCCAACGTGCGCGAGGGTCAGCGCATCGGCGGGTACACGATCGTGCGGCCGCTCGGCGCTGGCGCTGTCGGGCTCGTTTGGGAGGCCACGCGTACGGCCGATGGCGCGTGCGTCGCGGTCAAGGTGCTCCAGGGGGCGCTCGCGGACGACCCGGAGTGGACTTCGCGATTCGAGCGGGAGATCGCTGTGTTGCGGACGCTCGCACACCCCGGAATCGTCCGTGTGCTCGACGCCGGGCGACTCGACGACGGACGCCCGTATTTCGTGATGCCGCGGCTCGAAGGCGTCACGCTTGCTGCGCACGTTCGCGCGTCGGGAGGTTCGCTTCCACCGAACGAAGCGTGGGCGATCGTGCGTGCCGTCGCTCTCGCGCTCGACGAAGCGCACGCGCGCGGAATCGTCCATCGCGACTTGAAGCCCGAAAACGTCATTCTCGTCGATGGACCTCACGGCGAGCGTGTGCCGTGCGTCCTGGATTTCGGCCTCGCACGCGTCGAGCGCGAACCGGCGATGCAGAAACTCACGACGACGGGCGCGGTGCGGGGCACGCCGGCGTACATGGCGCCAGAGCAGTGGTGGGGGCACGACGTGGGTCCCGCCACGGATCAGTACGCGCTCGGCGTCATGCTGTTCGAGCTTCTCGCAGGTCGCTTGCCGTTCGCATCCGAGCAGTACGTTGCGCTGATGCAAGCGCATCTCGATGCGACGCCACCGGCGCTCGCGGACGTCGGTGCAACCGTGCCCGCGGGATTGCAGACCGTGGTCAGGCGTTCGCTTGAAAAAAGAGTGTCCGCGCGATTCGCGACGCTGCGCGACTTCGTCCAAGCCGGCGATTCCGAATCGACTCCCGCGGACACGCGCATGGGAGCGAGTCTTGCCCGTTCACCGCGGGCGACGGTGGCGGTTGTGTCCGCCGCGGCGCTCTTGGCGATGGTCGCGGTCGGATACGCCGGCTCGCACGACCCACGGCACTGGGCACATGTCGCGGGTCTCGGGGTCTTTCCGACAGCCGCCGTGGCGCTGGCGGTCGGGTTCTTCGTCGCGTTTCGTAGGCGCCCGGTGGCGCTCGGCTGGTCGCTCGTGCCGGGCATCCTGGGGACGATCGGAACCTACGTCGGTTGGCGCGTCGTGCTGGGCGCGCTCCGGCGCATCGGCGTGACCGAGCAGTTCACCGTGTTCAACGACGGATTGTCGGAAGCCAACGCGAACCGCTTCGTGGGACTCGGACTGACGTCGATGCTGCTGCTCGTGCACACGACGCTGATGCGTGGTGCGGTCGAGCGGACCGGCGTGGAACGACAACGCGCGTGGATTCTGGCGAGTGGCCTGGGCGCTGCCGGCGTCGCGGCGGCGCTCGTTGCGGCGCCGGCCGGAGCGTGGATCGCGGCGGTTGGAGCCGTGGTCGTCGCGTGGCCAGTCCCAGGCGCGCGATCGCGGCGCGAAGCGCGTGACGTCGATGTGCCGCGCGTTCTCGCCGTCGTCGCGGCGCTCGGGGCGGCACACTCGCACTTGTCATCGAGGGCGGGCATCGCCTGGGCGCTGCAGCCGAATCGCGCAGCGCGCGCGGCCGAACTCGTGTCGGCGTCGGCCGAGTCGACGACCACGTGGGCGGTCGGCGGCGTCACGCTCGCGGCTGTCGTCGCGTGGGCGATCGTGCGGCGAGCGGCGGCGCCCACCGCGTCGGGCGAACCGCGGATCACGCGGCGAGCGGGGATGCTCTACGCCGTACTTGGAGTGTGGATCGTGCTGGACGGAGCCCTGCTGTGGCGGGTGCACGCGCAGCGCATGGAGCTGTGGGAGCAACTGCGGCCGCAATTCGATCTGTTTGGCCAGCTCGATCCGCCCCGCGCCGACGATCTCCGGCGGCCGGCGATCGCGCCAGCGCTGCGCATCGGTCGCGAGGTCATCGCGCTCGACGCGGTCGGCATTGCGCGCACGCAGTCGGTCGGCTTGCGGGGCACCTACACTTCGCTCGTCGCGGATCTCTCGCACCGACTGGCCGCCACACCCAATTTCGAGTCCGCGCGCGTACAGCTGTCGATCGTCGTCGATTCGGCCGTTCGTTGGACGCACGTTCAGCGCGTGATGCGCGCGGCGTTCGATGTCGGCGTTCGGCGCGCGGAGCTGCTGTTCACACGCGGTCCGCGTCCACGGTTCGCCGCGGACGCGCCGCCCGAGAGTCGATACGCGCTCCCGGCGGACTTTGGTGCACTCGGCGTGGAACTCTCCGCGAGTGCGACGGACGACGATGCTCCGGACGCTCCGTTTGCGCGCGTTGCGGAGCGGCTTCTCCGCGCGCACGGCCGGGACGACTACGCGGTTGCAGTTCGCGTTGCGGACGCGACGTAGCCGGGGTGCAAAGCGCCTCCGCGAGCGCGAATCTGAGGAGAATTTAGTTGCGGAGGACGTACATCCGGCGGTAGCGTTTTTTCTAGAATCGCCTGGCTCGCATCGTCGGAGGAATTCGAATGAAAAGCGGATGGTTCGTCGCTGCGCCGACCGCATTGGTCGCCGCTCTGCTGGTTCCCGCACGATCGCAAGCGCAAGACGCGTACGCGGTCGCGTCGATGTGCGCTCGGATGAACAGTCCCGAGCCCGCGATTCGCGCGATGTTGAACGAACGCATCCGCGAGAATCCCGCGATCACGCTCACGGGCACCGGCGGGTTCATCATGATGGGCACACGTGGCGGAGGCTACAACAGCAGAGGCATGGGGCTCGGTGGCAGTGGTCAGTTGGAGGTCGAGTTGGGCGCGCTCACGCCGTTCTGGGCGCGCGCGAACGTCCGTCTGCTCGGTGCGGGTCGATTCGGGATGATGGGCGAGGCCGCCGTCGGCTTCACGCTGCGCGACTACGGCGTAGCGTTCGTGCCTGCCGGCTCC
>Ga0080064_1000401_pt1 | contig 117976 bp, 122 predicted proteins | sample Subgrocontami54m_FD_69260 | JGI IMG/M metagenome (GOLD analysis project Ga0080064, IMG submission 69260) | Subsurface groundwater microbial communities from S. Glens Falls, New York, USA - GMW46 contaminated, 5.4 m (SPADES assembly) (version 2) ...
AGTATGATTTTGGCGAATTTTCACTACCTGACATATCAGGTAGTAGAAAGTCGCCAGTTTAAAAAATTTATAATTAAAATCATATTATAATTAAACATAGTATAAAGCTCATTTTCCATAAAAGCTATTTTTTAAACTTGACAAGTATGATTTTGGCGAATTTTCACTACCTGACATAAGTTTGAATAATAATTATAAATTGGTTTCAACTATATAAGTAAGTGTAGATTTTGGCGACTTTTCACTACCTGACGTACCCCTTGACAAATAAAATACTTCTGCTATAATACTTTTAACATTTTAGCACAATTCACAACTTACCACTAAATTCAAAGGAGAAAATCCGATGCAATCCGACTTAATTCACAAAGCTTTCAAGCTCAAACCCATACTGTTTTTTTCAGCCATAATGACATTGCTTTTAACAGTTGTCAGTATTACACTTCATGCTCGAAATGGACATATAATGATCCCAGTGATTCATACTTTTGTTATACTATTTGGAATAACGTTCCTTATGTTGTTAGCGATGTATAGAATGGAGAAATACGCTGAAGAAAAACGAGATGAGTTTATCGAAAATTCGAAAAAACATCTCGATTTAATGGTGCCAACAGATAACCAGGAAGTAGCAAAAATGTTGGAAATGATTGCCGAACTAATTCGCATGGGTGAGATAAGGTTCGCGATAAAGACAAAAAAACTTGATAGTTCGGACTAAATCAAACAAAAAAAGACTTAAAATTATATCCAGACACCGAAACGGCAGAGTCGACTCTGCCATTTTTTTTATTTTTTTCACAAAACTCTATTTTTGCAATAAACCCTTCTCCCCACCAACAACCTGTAGCACTTTTTTCGCGATCGCGAAAAAAGTGCTAGAGTATAATTATAATTTTATAATCCCCTTTTCAAAATAATATGCCAAAATTAAAAAAGAAAAAACTTCGCAACCGATTATCATCAAAAGAAACGCTCATAGCGATAGCTAAAATGGCTGGTTATTCTGCTTTGGTCTTAATGCCGAAATCAAGCCTTAGCTTTTACACGATGAAACCAGAGGTCACGGATTGGGCCTGGGATCACTTCAAACGAGAACTTTATTACTTAAAAAGACGCGGCTATCTTAAAATCGGTCAAGGCAAATCTTTAACTTTAACAGCCGACGGCTTGGAACGGATAAAAGAAATTATCCCAGCCAAAAAAACTAAACTGGCGGACGGTCGTTATCTTATGGTTATTTTTGATGTACCCGAAAAATATAAAAGGGGGCGAGATAATTTAAGATATTTTTTAAAAGATAATAATTTTATTCAACTTCAAAAAAGCGTTTGGATTTCTAATTATGATATTGGCGAAGAAATTATCGAATACGTTAAAACTTGTGATATTTCAGAATGGATTAATGTTATTAGAGTTGAAAAACTGGCTTTTTTACCAAAACGCCACCACAAATCATTAGCCGATTTGATTTTGTAGCACTTTTTTCGCGATCGCGAAAAAAGTGCTACAAAATCGTATCTTAAATTATGAGAAAATAATATTCCACTCTTTTCAAAAATTATCATTACTTAATTAATTTTTCAAATTCTTTTTCGGTTAAAATTTTAACATTGGCTTTTTGGGCTTGGGCTAATTTGCTACCCGTGTCAGTCCCCGCGATCACGGCCGTTAAGTCTTTGGAAAAAGTCTCTTTGACTTCGGCCCCTTTGTTTTCTAATAATTTTTTAGCTTCGCCTCGCGCGTAATTTTCCAAAGTTCCTGTAAAAAGAAACGATTGCCCGGCCAAAGACCCCTCGACTTCACGATAAGGTAAAATTTCTAATCCTATTTTTTTAGCTTGGGTCATAATATGTCGCACGGTTTTTTGCTTAAAAAATCGCGCCACTTCTCCGCTCACCACCGGGCCAAAATTTTTTATTTGATTAACCTCCTCGGTCGTCGCTCCCATAATTTTTTCCACACTCTTAAAATTTTTTGCTAACTCCCGCGCTGCCACTACACCCACTTGCGGAATAGATAAAGCGACTAAAAATTTTTCTAATGATAATTTTTTATTTTCTTGCAAAACTTTAAATAATTTTTTGGGCGCCAAATCCACAAAATGCGGCACTGCTTTTTTTAGATCTGCTTCCGATAAACCAAACATTTCCACAAAATTCTTGACACCCGCTTTAACCAAAGCTTCGGCCACTGAAACTCCAATACCGTCAAGGGCTAAAGCGCTCTTGGAAAAAGCGTGCGTAATTTTTTCCGCAATCTGTGGTGGGCATTCAGGATTGGGACAAAAAATCGCCACCAGACCCATATCTTGTTCTAAAACCGTGCCACATTCAGGACACTTTGAAGGAAAATTAAAATCTCGAGTATTTTTTGGCCGCAATTTTTTTACGACCGCCACCACTTCCGGAATAATATCGCCCGCTTTTTGCACGATGACGGAATCGCCCAAACGAACGTCTAATTTTTTTATTTGCTCTTGATTATGTAAAGAAGCGCGACTGACAGTTGTGCCTGCCAACTGCACTGGCTCTAAAATCGCGACCGGTGTAATCGTGCCCAAACGCCCGACTTGCACTACAATATCCAAAATTTTAGCAATCGCTTGTTCAGCCGGAAATTTATAAGCAGTCATCCAACGGTCAGTTTTACCAATAAAGCCCAATTTTTTTTCTTTGATAATATCATTGACGACCACAACTACCCCATCGATTTGAAACGATAATTTTTTTCGCTTGCTTTCCATAACGCGCATATATTTTTCAACCGACTCTATATCTCGACATACTTGGCATAAGTCGGAAGTCATAAAACCCATTTTTTTTAAAAATTGATGCGCTTCAGCGTGAGTGGCTTGATCACAAGCTGTGGCCAATTCAAAAGCCATAAAAGTTAGCCGTCTCTGCGCCACCACCTTGGAATCGAGTTGTCGTAAAGTGCCAGCAGCCAAATTGCGCGGATTCGCAAAAATTTTATCGTCATTTTTTTTCTGCTCGCGATTTATACGCGCGAATTCTTTAAAATCTACGATAATCTCGCCCCGTACCACCACTTCAGCTGGCCAAGTCCCGCGCAAACGCAAAGGTATGCTTTCGATAGTTTTAACATTATTGGTGACATCTTCACCTTGCTGGCCATCGCCACGAGTCGCCCCCTGAAAAAAAATGCCCTGGCGATATGTCAAGACACAAGTTAGTCCGTCGAACTTGGGTTCGGCAAAAAATGGCGCCAACGGCAGGCCTAAAATTTTTTCATTTTTCTTTTGCCATTCAGCTAATTCTTCAAAACTAAAAACATCTTCCAATGATAAAACTGGTTGACTGTGTCGGACACTTTTAAAACCTTTAGCCACCTCACCCGCCACGCGCCACGACGGACTGTCCAGTGTAATCAAGCTGGGATATTTAGTCTCGAGCGCCAATAATTCATGTTTCAATTGATCTAAAATCTCGGGACTCATTAAGTCGCGATTTTCCACATGATAGGCGTATCTCGCTTCATTTATTAATGTGCGTAATTTGGTGGCTCTGTCGCTGGCCTCGGCTTTAGTCATAAAGGTAAAGTTTAGCACTTAACCCCTTATTTTTAAAGGCTATTTTACGATATCATCCTGACTAAACAAAGAATAATCAAAAAGTCCAGACAGCGAGGGCCTAGTTGAAACTGTAATTTCTTCAGTAAATTTTGCTTCACGATAAATGCCAGTCACTTTTATTTTAACTGGGCTAGGAAAATATAAACTTGTATCAGCTTGACCAATGTCATTTAAGGGTTCAACTTTGACCTGACTAAAACTATTTTTCAACGATTTTATACGTACGCGATATCCTTGCAAACCGCTTTGAATAAAATTTTTATGTACGACTTTATTGCCAGCATCTTCAGTTTTAAAAACACAGGCTCCTGAAGAAAAATTTTCACAAGCATAACCGTTGTTATTGAAACGCAAAACAATTGGGCTACTTAGATAATCCGTACCCGCGACCAAACGGTAACCACCATTTATATGATTAAATAGCCCCTGCCCGCTTTCAATTTTAAAACCGCTGTCATTACGCAAAGACCATATAAAAATTTCCAAATTCGGATATATTCCGTTAAGCGGAACTTGGTCATTGAAGCTAATTCTAAGTCCATGAATAAGCGGATTGTTGCCTAAAACGTCATTGGCAAATAAGTCAAACTGCGTCGCGTCATTTTCCGCCAAATCCACGGTCACGCTATTTTGCCCAACCAAACGACAGTCGCTGGCACCGCCATTTTCATAAGTTGGTTCATTGTCATAGTTAGGCGGGCAACCACCGCCAAAAGTAACGACTCTATTTTCTTTACGCAATAAATACATGACTTCTTCGGCGCGAGTTTGCGCGATTAATTCCGCCACCACCGCGTTGTCAAAAGAGCGCGCCGCCCGAATCTGTCCTAAAATTAAAACCCCAAAACCAGTGCCGACAGCTGTCAACAAACTTAGAATTAACAAAGCCATTAAAAGCGTCGCTCCGGGCAAAGCCCGTCGCTCCAATTTTAAATTAGAAATTTTAAATTTTAAATTTTGTTTTGATTTATAATTCATAATTCAAAACTATCTAAGGTATTGACGCGTCGTCACCGTCGTTTGAAATTCCAACGGATATTCTTCGGTTGCGAAAATATACTTCCCTTTAAAATGAATCGTGACCGTGGGCTGAACATGCGCCAAAAAACTGCCATCTGGTTGTTTAAGAAAAGGATTGTCCGATGGTGTCACTAAAAAATACAGATCATCAATCGTAATATTCTTAGTGGAAATAGGTGTGCCAGCATTATTATCAACAATATTTGGCGACCACAAAATGCAAGGCGGAGTGTTATCACCACATTCATCAATCACCAGGCTTTTCTTAAAAAATCCAACATTGCCTTCCGCCGAAATATAAGACAAACTATCATTAATATTATTACTAATGCCATCATACTTAAGCGTACCCAAACGCAATTCTCGAGCCATCGTGTCCACAACAAAACGCGCGTCTGCCAACTGTTCTTGAATTTGCGCGGTGCGACGTTGAATTCTGGCGCCCTGCACAAAAATCGCCAAGACTATCACTAAAACCAAAGTAAATACGCTTAAGGCCACCATCATTTCGATCATGGTCAGACCGGACAATGCCCGCCTCTGTAATTTTAAATTATAAATTTTAAATTTTAAATTTTGGTTTAATTTATTTTCCATACAATTTATAATCTATAATTTAAAATTTTTAATTTCTAACGCCATTCGTACAAGGAAGCGGGCGTGCTATAAACAAAAACTCCTTGACGCGACGGCACACTGACAAAAGAAGATATTTGTAGACCAATTAAATTTTCAGCGAGCTCACCAGTACAGTCAATTTTTGGCTCGCCATTACCTTCCACTCCGCAAATCGGCCGAAGTTTTAACAGACGCCGATAAGGTAGGGCTGTCCCCGCCGGACATTCTGTTTCTGCTAAAGCTGGTCCTGAATAAATATTTCTTCCTAAAATATCCTTGCTACATATTTGTGTACGATTATCAATCGGCGTTAAATCTAGTCCCAATTGTTTTTCAATATTCTCGGGCGGTGTTGGTAAGCTAGAGGGAGCTAAAAATTTTAAACACCAAGCATCCATCGCAGGACACTCGGTAAAATCACTGAACTGATTCCAAAAAGGCACGGCGTAAATTGGACCTGCCAATAATAAAGTACTGTTATTGGGATCGATAATACCCTGCAAAACCCGATTAGATAAAGTATTTAGGAGTTCACTATTTAAATCTGGTTCGGGCAAAAGCCAAGTAGTGTCTCGGATGCTCCTGACAATTTCTACCCCTTCCCGCGCCAACTGGCTTGAAATAAAACGTTGCACCGCCAATTCACTTTGATTGATATTGGCGACCGACAAAGTAAAGGCGGCATAAATACCGACTGTAATTACGCCCAAAGCAATCACAGTTTCAATCATAATTTGACCGGATTGGAATTTGTCCAGCCTTCGTAGCCACTTCGGCGGAGTAGGCGAATTTGGAATTGCGCGATTAACCCCCACCTGCCCTCCCCCTTGAAAAGGGGGAGGATTAAGGAGGGGGTAAAATATTTTCTTTAAATTCATAATTCAACATTTATTATTCAATTAAGGTTTTTCGAGGGTCATTTGACCAAGATTGTTTAAAGACAACACGCGCGTTTCTTCGTTGTTGGAATTGTACAAAGTAATTTTAGCAAATTTAACTCCAGTAAATTCAAAACCATTTGCCAACGGATTATAAAATTTCACCAAACCGCGTGGCGGTAAAAAACCAATAATTAAACTACTCACTTCAGTCCAAGAGCCACCCGCCACTTGGGTTTCAATTTTTTTAACCAAAATATCATTGTAGTTTTTAACTTGGGCGGGTGAAAAAGAAACGCCCGCATTAACTTGATTATTAATTAATGTATATTTTCGATTTTCAGTTTGACGACTATCTTTTTCTAAATATTGACCAACAATACTAATATCTCCAATTTGACCTGTTAAACTTTGGGTTTGCGCGTGTCTGGCTTGTTCGATAAAATTCAAACTGGCTTGACGAGTATTTTCACGATTGCGCGCGACTATAAAACTTTGTAACACGACACTGCTTAAAATAACCAAAATACCGACGGAAATAATAACTTCAAAAAAAGTAAAGCCCGGCCGACTACGTCGGAATTTTAAATTATAAATTTTAAATTTTAAATTATCCACAAAGTAAGTATAGCAGGAAAGGAGAATCGAGTAATGAGAATTGAGACGCGAAACAATTTCGTTTCTCGCTTCTCTCTTCTCTATTCTATATCCGCCAATAGCCAAAGAGTAAAGTAATAAAACGGCCAAAGTGTGATTGGAAAAATAAAACTACCAGCCAAGCGACAATTAAAAATGGCCCGAAGGGCACGATAGTTTTACGGCCCCATTTTTTTAAAAAAACCAAAGGCAAACCAAACAGCGTTCCCAGCCAAAACGCAAAAACCAAAACCAAAAGCCCTAAAGGCCAGCCGAGCGACAAGCCGAGTGCCGCCCCTAAATAAATATCGCCCGAACCCAGCCATTTTTTTTTGGACACAAACCAAATAATGAAAAAAATTAAAGCGACCACACCTCCGCCTAAAATAATACTGACTAAAGTCTCGCCACTAAAATATGCTAAAAGTAGTGCTGGTAAAAATAACCAGTAGAGCCAACGGCTAGGCAAAAGTTTGGACTTTAAATCAACTAACCCTAAAACCAAAAGAAAAACCCACATTAAAATGGCTGAAAACAAAATACTATAGGGAATAATTTCCTCCTTCGCTCCCGCCTGCGCTAAAGCTACGGCGGGCAAGAAGGCTACGGAGGACAAGCGTGCGAATAAGCCCATAACAACTAGGGCGGAAAATAGTTCGACCAAAAAATAATCAACGGGGATTTTTTGGTGGCAACAGGCCGAACGACCGCGCAAAGCGAGCCAAGAAAATAAAGGGATATTTTGATACCACTTTATTTTTTTTCGGCAGTTAAAACAATAAGAGGGATTTTTAAGCCAGCTCTCCCCGTCTAAAGTGCGGGACGCCACGCAATGGGCAAAACTGCCGAGGGCGCTACCGAGCAAGAAAAAAATGACAACTAATGATGTTTCCATTGAGTAATTATAGAGTATAAATGAGGAATGTTGAATTCTGAATTATGAATGCTGAATTATAGTAACCCCCACCCTAACCCTCCCCCTTGAAAATGGGAAGGGCTAAATACACACCCAAATACAAATGGATCCCCGATCCCCAGTAGTAGAGCAAAGCTCACTACGGGGCAGGCGAGAGAAATAGTAACCCCCGCCCTAACCCTCCCCCTTGAAAATGGGGAGGGAATTTAAAACGAAACTACCCCGACGAAAGTCGGGGTAGAGTGAGAAATTTTTCTGAGGATATTTTTATAGCTGAGTATAGCCCGGATTTCCAGCGCCACCTTTGCTACATTTTGTACCTTTTCTATTAGCCACACACAATAAGCCATCACCGAATTGTTTCGGGGCTGATGATTCTAAATTATAAAACATATTGAAATTTTGCCAACCACGCCCACCTACTGTGTCTTCTGTCGCATTGTAGGCATACTCACATGGAGTTGTAATGGTTGTCGTACCTAATATTCCACATAATGTACCAGCTGTTGTGCCAGTAATTAAAGGTTCTTTTGGCATCGGTGAAGTTAATTCTAAGTCACAAGGAACTGTGGTTACACCATTATCAATACAAAGGGCACTTTCTGTTAGACCTGTACCAGTAGCAACTTTAAAACCACCGCTATATAGAGCTGTATAAAAACCAACCGGCGCTTGATTTTGGCTATAACCTAATCCAACCAGTGTATCCGCGTTAGCCCCACCCACATTACCAGCTAGTGTACTCGGATAACGTCCTCTGGAATCAAAAAATTGTTCCAAAGAAGTGTAAACCCGTTGCATGTTAGACAAACGGACGGCGTCACGAGATTTGGCGCGAGCCGAATTCAAAGACACAATTGCGAGTGACGCCAAGAGGCCGATGATGCCGATGACGACTAGCAATTCAATTAAGGTAAAACCTTTTTTTGTTTTTTGCATAGAGATGTTAAAAAAAATACGGTTGAAAGATGTTTCTATTATAGCAATGCCAACAAAAAAGTTATCAACAGGGCTAATATTTTATTGAATTTCTAATTTTTAATTTCCAATTTCTAATAAATTTTTAATTTTTATGCAGTAACCCCCTCCTTACTCCTCCCCCTTGAAAATGGGGAGGAAAAAATGAAATATTCCTCACTATTGAAAAGAGAGAGGATAGAATGAAATATTCCTTACCATTAATCAAAGAGGAGGATAAAATACATACAGCCCCCACAAAAACCCCTCCACCTTTTCAAGGGGGAGGTTGGGTGGGGGTTAAAACTAAACCAAATATTTTTTTAATACTTCCGGAATTTCAACCGTCCCATCTGCTTGTTGATAATTTTCCATTAAGATAGCCAGCATTCGGCCCACCGCCACGACTGTGCCATTTAAAGTATATAAATATTTTGGCTTGTCTGTTCCCTCTTTATATTTCAGCCCGAGCCGACGAGCTTGAAAATCCGTACACAAAGAACAAGAATGGGTTTCACGATACTGATTTTCAGATGGCAACCAACATTCAATGTCGTATTTTCTGGCGGCGGGATCGCCTAAATCGCCCGAACAACTTTTGACTACCCGATAGGGTAAACCCAAACCGGCCACAAATTCTTCTGCAATCGCCAAAATTCTGTCGTGTTCTTCGTCCGCCAACTCTGGCAAAACCAATGAAACCATTTCCACTTTTTCAAACTGATGCGTGCGAATAAGACCACGGACATCTTTGCCATAACTGCCCGCTTCTCGCCTGAAGCACGAAGAATAACCGACAAAACGCAAAGGTAAATCATTGCTAGGAATTATTTCATTTTGATACATCCCGACTAAAGATTGTTCCGAGGTGGCGGTTAAATATAAATCATCTTTTTCAAAATGATAAGTTTCTTCTTCGCCACCATGTTGCAAATAGCCCATAGCTTGCATTGTTTCGCCCTTAACCAAAACCGGCGGCAAGACAAATTCAAAACCGTATTTTTTGGCCGTGGCTACGCCATATTGCGCCAAAGCCCAAGCCAAATCTGCCGACGGCCCGCGCAAAAAAGCAAAACGACTGCCAGAAACTTTAGCGCCTCGTTCCATATCTACGCCCAGATTTTGACCGAGAGTGGTGTGGTCGAGCAATAGATTCCCGCCTGCGCGGGAATGACGGGGTGGAAGAGCGATGTGGTCTAAAAGAAGATGCGAGGGGCGAGATGCGAGGGGCGAGGCAGAACCCCCACCTGCCCTCCCCCTTGATAAGGGGGAGGATTGAGGAGGGGGTGCAACTTCTCGTATCACTTCATTCTCGTCGTAGCCCGCACCGATTTTTACATCTGGAGCCGGCGGATTGGGAATATCCCAGAGCATATTATTTAAACTCACGACGGCATTTTCTACCCTATCTTTGACTTCCGCTAGCTGATTTTTCCACAATAAAATTTCTTTTTTTAAAATTTCTTTTTCACTCTCGGGTAAACTCGGAAATTGTTGAGAGGCCTGATTCATTTTCGTTTGCAACTCTTGCTCTTGGTGTTGTAATTTGCGATAAGCCAATTCTAAATCTAGGAGCGTTTCAAAATCTACCGCCACACCCTTGGCCTCGCAAGATGCACGCAAAAAATCTGGATCCGTGCGTAATAAATCTTTATTTATCATACAATTTGTCATCCCCGACCCGCCGTGCCCCGTAGTGAGCTTTGCTCTACTACTGGGGATCGGGGATCCACAGCTTTCTGGATTCCCGCCTCCGCGGGAATGACGGGAGAGACAGGGCGCAACAGAGGAAAAGCGATGGCTTCTTTCAAATGCGTATGACCAGATAAGATTGTGACCAGTCGGTCAATGCCAAGGCCAAAACCGGCGGTTGGCGGCAAACCAATTTCTAAAGCATAAATAAAATCGGGATCGCCCATTTGCGCTTCTTTATCACCACGGTCGCGCGCTTCAGCTTGTTCTTGAAACCTTTCCGCCTGATCCACCGGATCGTTCAACTCGGCAAAAGCATTCAAGACTTCCATCCCGCCAATGACCAATTGAAAACGACGCGCCGTATTTTTATCTTCAAAATATCTTTTGGCTAAAGGGCTTAAAATAATCGGATGGTCAATAATAAATGTTGGTTGGATTAATTTTGGCCGCACTAAAGATTTAAACAATTCGTCCCACAAATAACCTTCGGTCGGATCGTCGATTAATTCCAAATTATGATTTTCTGCGACTTTCACCAAATCGACCACGGAATTTAAAGCGGAAATTTTAACACCCGCGGCCTCGGCCACGGCTTCACGAAATTTTACGACCGGCCAGTCCGTAGAAAAATCATAAGTCACGCCATTATTTTCAACTTGATAACTGCCGACCGCGGCTTTAACAGCTTCTTTCAAAACGCCCGCCAAAAAATTTCTTAACCAAACATCGTCAGCATAAGCCACATAACCTTCAATTTGCGTAAATTCCGGATTATGACTGCGGTCTATGCCTTCATTGCGAAAACATTTGGCAACTTCAAAAACCCTTTCAAAACCACCCACGACCAATCGCTTTAAATATAATTCTGGCGCGACCCGCAAATAAAGATCAATGTCCAAAGTATTGTGATGGGTTTGAAATGGTTTGGCGGTGGCGCCACCGGCAATGCTTTGTAAAATCGGCGTTTCCACTTCCATAAAATTGTTGTCTTCAAACTGTCGGCGCAAAGCCGAAACAAAACGGCTACGCAATTTCATAGTTTCACGCGCCGACTCATTCACCAAAAAATCCACTTCGCGGTGGCGATATCTTTCTTCGGCATCGACTAAACCATGCCACTCGCTCGGCAAAGGCCGAACCGCTTTTGCTAAATAATGCCAAACAGAAACAGCTAAAGTTTTTTCGCCAGACTTGGTTATAAATAATTTTCCTGTCGTTTCTAAAAAATCCCCCAGCTTCACTTCTTTTAGAAGTTCAAAATCTTTAACATCGTCTTTTTTAAAAAATATTTGCAAACTGCCCGAGCCGTCTTCTAGCCGGCCAAAAATAATCGCGCCTTGAGCGCGCCAGCTTTTGACCCGCCCGACGACTGTTAGCTCACGATCAGCTAACGCGTCAAATTGTTCCACGACTTCAGCTAAAATGAAATCCCGTTTAGCTGTGGCCGGATAAAGTTCCCGACCTTGTTGCAAAAGTTCGGCGCGTTCTATTAAGCGCGCCCCATATTCATCATTAACTGGCTTATCCATAAATTTTAGAATCTAGAATGTAGCAAAATACAAATTCCAAGATTTATTTTAATAAAATATAACAAAAATAGCCAGTTTATAAATTGCTTACCCGCTTTCTACTCCCTTCCCGATTTCAACCAAATGCGACCATAAACAGTTTTATTTTATTTGTTTTCCTCTCTCCCATTTTTCAATAGACCATTCGTCATTCCTCGCCAGCCAGTCGGCTGGTAAACTGCGGTGGGAATCTATTTGAACGTTAAAAACCCTCAAAAAACTTAATAAATATACATATTAACAAAATTCTAGCAATATGCTACGATATTAATAATAAGAGATTCGAACATTCACAATTTATCTATTTTACATTCAAAACTTGGAGGTTTCTTGAAAAAGTACTCATTAATCCACTTTTTTGTGGGTGTAGTATTACCGTGTGTCACTTACGCGGTAGCTAGAAAATTAGATGCCGACCATAACTTGGCAATGAACTTGGCTATGAGCTTGGCGGGGGTCTTGGTGGGCTTGGTGGTCTTGATGGGCTTGGTGGGCTTGGTGATGTCGGTGTACTGGGCGGTGGTCTTGGTGGCGGGCTTTGCGGGCTTAATTGGCTTGGTAGTGGCGGGCTTTGGGGGTTTTGTGGGCTTGGTAGTGGCAGGCTTTGCGGGCTTGGTGGCGGGATTGGCGACGGGCTTCACGGACTGGGTGGCGAAAGAATTAGATCTACCAAAAAAATTCACCATAACCACCACCATATCAACAATGGTTGTGACTTTCACAATAATATATCTTTTGAAATATTTTCTCACATAACATAACAACGTGTATGTGGCAATTAGAACCATCTGGCGACGGATGGTTTTTTTTATTCCACTCGCACTCCCCCTCTCTCCATTCCGACCAGAGGTGGCATTTTAAACCAGCCTTGAAACTCGGCCAGCATGGTTCCGTCTCGCCCTAGGCGGACGGATGGCCGAGTTTCAATAGCAAGAAGCCAATCCGTCAGCTGACGGATTGGCTTCTGGTGGTTGAAAGCGCCACCTCTGGTTGGAAAAATAATAACTTACTTTTTCTTTTACTTTTTCAATTATTTAATATCTACCACTTTATATTTAACTTCACCTTTAGGCGCCACGACTGTCACGGTCTGACCGACAAGGGCGCCCAGCAAAGCCTCCGCCACTGGCGACTGATAAGAAATTTTATTTTGCGCGGGATCAGCTTCGTTACTGCCCACGATAACTAATTCTTTTTTTTCACCATCCACCAAGACAGTCAAAGAAGAGCCAATATGGACGACATTGGAACGTTTGTCTTCTTCCACCAAAACCGCTTCTTTTAAAAGCGCTTCCAATTCCGCGATGCGCGTCTCCACCATAGTCTGTTCATCTTTGGCGGTGGAATATTCGGCATTTTCAGACAGATCGCCCAATTCCTTGGCCGACTTAATCCGTTCGGCAAGTTCGTTTCTTTTAACATTGCGCAATTGCTCTAGCTCCTCCACCAGCTTTTCGCGCCCTTCTTTGGTTAGATATTGTGTAGAATCATGCGGCATATGAATGCGACAATAAACAATTGACGACTGACATTTAACTTCCCACTATAGTAGCGAAGACCAGTAAAAAAGTCAATAAAAAAAACCCCGTGGCTAACGGGGTATCAATAAAGAATAGCTTGTCTGAATTTTATTCAGATGGTCTAATAACCTTGGCAGAGATAACGAAGAATTTTTTTCTAGCATAATTGCGATTATTTTGATTACTAGAAGTATTGATATACATCTTATAGTAATATCCGCTATCTACTACAAAATAAGTTGCATACTCCCAATGGTTATCATAAGTTTGTTTATCTCTTGATGGAGGTTCATCCGGTAATTCGGTTCCATCCAGAAAAGTCAAAAAATAATCCTCTGTCAATTTTGGATGATGCCAAATTAAAGCAGCGTAACATTCTACGAGATTGAAATCTTCTTGATATTCTCTCATATAGCTCTGTTCAATGCCTGTCTGCACAACGACGGTGTCCCACCTGCTGGGAATTATTTTTTCCAAATGATCGAAGCTACTACAACCATCATAGTCAAACTTATTTGTAAAAAATTTATTTGCCCATTCTGGTACACATGTAAAATATTTGCCTTTGTCACACCAATCTTGTCCCCAAAGAGTATCCACTCCATGTCTTATCCCCTCTTTAGTGTGAAATTTTAAGTTCACAACAATGCCTTTCTTATTGATACGAATTCTCTTCTCTGGATGAAAAGATAATTTTAAAGTTGGTTTACTTTTTCTATTCTGTTCAATGGCTTCGCTTAAAGGAATAAAATTGATATCAACCAATGCGTAAAAAGGATTGTCTGGTAAAAATCTAACATTTTTAGAAGTAGAACCAATAAACGGTTCCCGCTTATTTAATGCCATAACCCGTGAACTGAATAACTGTCTCATGACAGGTATTACACTTGAATCTGCCACCAATACAAACTCTATTTGTGATTGTTCTGAAAAAGCATATTTCTTTAAAACTTTTTTCAGCTCATTCAGACGATAATCGATGTCAATCTCTCTGAATCCTAAGACCAACGCATCAAATTTAATACGGTTTGCCTGAAGCTTAAATTGATAATCAAAGCTATCTTTTGAAGTATCGCCTTCATCAATCAATAAGTTTTTGTAAGCTGTTGAATCAAATGTCTTGCTTCTATCCGGTGAAAATACACTTTCTTGAGCCAAAGCAGAAACTATCATGATGCCAAAAAATACGGCGGTTATTACAATAATTCTCATTATTTTGTCTCCATTTGTGAATGAACAATATGTGGTTTGCTGACACTTTATTCTACTTGATATTTTTTGTCAAGGGTAGTTCAAAATTACCATTTTGTTGATAAATTTCGCTGCAGCGAAATTTATCAACACCGTCATTTAAAATTTATAATTTAAAATTTAAAATTTTTACTCTCCCTTCATATTTGCACTTACCCACTGCCAAACTTGGCGGGCCACGGGAGCCGAGACAGCGCTACCCTCGCCGCCACCTTCTACCAACACGACCAAGACCAAAGGCGGCAGACCATGCTCATCTTTAATAAAAGAAACAAACCAAGCGTGTTCTTTATTGCGCGCGTATTGCGCCGTGCCAGTTTTGCCATACAAATTCAAAGCAATGTCCGCCAACCCCCTGCCCGAACCAGAAGTGATATTGGCTTTAAGCCCATTTAAAATTGGTTCTAAATATTTACTTTGAGCGATTTTTTTATTTTCCACCGCTAAATTTCTTTTCAAATGTGGCGTCACCACTTCGCCTTCTGAAGCCACCACGGCGTAAGCGCGCGCGATTTGCAGTGGCGTCACTAATAAGTCGCCTTGGCCAATCGCAAAATTATAAGTGTCGCCCTGATACCAATTTTCCCCAGTTTGCTGTTTCTTTTTGACTGGGTTGGGCAAAGAGCCAAACGCTTCATTTGGCAAATCTACTCCTGTTTTTTTACCCAAACCAAAAATACCTGAATATTCCGCCAAGCGGGCCGCGCCTACGCCATTATAACCCAAACCTCCGCCACCAACCGCATAAAAAAATGTATTAACCGATTCCGCCAAAGCTTTGGTTAAATTGGTCAGACCATGACCACCAGCTTTCCAGTCCGGAAAAAAATGATCGCCCAATTTAATACCGCCCGTAGACATCACCGTCGAGGATGGCGTAATAACTTTTTCAGCCAAACCTGCCAAAGCTGTGACGATTTTAAACAAAGAGCCAGACGGATATTGCCCCAAGACGACGCGATTTAACAGTGGTTGTTTTTTTTCATCCAGCGCTTGCGCGATTTTCTCGGTCTCGCCCACCACAAAAGCATTGGGCGAGAAAGTTGGCTTGGAATAAAGCGCGTAAATTTCACCCGAGGCGGCATCCAACATGACCACGGCCGCCGGCTTAGTAATATTTTTCATAGCTTCAGCCAATTTTTTTTGCAAACCAAAATGTAAAGTCGTTTCAAACCTTTCGCCAACTTTAGGCGCGTAAACATTACGCACAGAAAAATTTTTACCAGCGGCGTCGGCCTGCACAAATTCTGTACCCCGCCGGCCATGCAAACTACTTTCATAGGCGGCCTCCAACCCGCTTTGGCCAACTTTTTCATAAGGCAAAACGCTCCATTTTTCTTGTTGAGTTTTGGTCGGTGGCCCAATATACCCCACCACATGCGCAAAAAGATCGTCGGCCGGATAAACCCTCACCATATCTTCTTTAACTAAAAGGCCTGCCGGTAAATTAGTTTGAGCCAAAATTACCGAGGCGACTGGCTGTGGCAAATTTTCTAAAACCGGCGCGATTTTTTCCGACATAGTTTCTGGCCACAATTTTTTTACTTCAGGCCAAAAAGACAAAAGCTTATAAATTTCTGCTTGCGCCAAACTAAAATTTTCTGGTCCCGCCACGCTCGGATCAAACCAGACAGAAACTCGACTTTGGCTGGTCGCGATTACTTGTCCATCACGGGTAATAATTTCTCCGCGCGGCGCCAATAAGGGTTTTTCTGAAAATTGATTGGCCGAAGCTAAGTTCAACCAATAATCATTTTGAAAAATCTGCAACCAGACAACCCGTCCCACAAAAATCGCTAAAACCAATGACCCTAAAAACCATAACCATAAACTCCACCCAAAAATTCCGTGGCGTTTATTTTCCACGCCCGGCACAGTCCAAGGAGCAGTTTCCTCAACTTCCCGACGCTGACCGGGAAAACGATATTTTCTGCCCAAACCACTTTTAAGCATAATTATTTTATACGTCCCTTAAAATAACGCACGACGAATAAAATAACCATGTAAAAACTTATTTCCAAGAGCAAATTTTGCCATTTTATAGGATAAAAAAAGCCCCGAAATAACCAACCGCCTAAAATTAAACTCGTTTCGATTAATATATACAAACTTAGACCTGAAACTAAAAACGATTGCGCCCAAGGCCAAATATTGATTAAACGCCATAAAGCCAAAGCTAATAGGCTTAAAACTGCCACAGGAAAAAAAGTTGGTCCCAAAAAAATTATTTGGGCTAAAAGTCCTCCCGACCAAAACCAAAAACGTTTCGACCAAGACGGCAGAAAATAAACAATGACTAAAGATAAATTTAATAGCCCTAGTGGCCACCATAAAACATTGGCTAAAATTATTATAGAAAATAAACCGACCCCTAAGCCTATTGGCCCCCAGCGCCAGTCTTTCAATAATTCTCGAGGTTTCATAATAAATATAATTTTTAATTTCCAATTTCTAATAAATTTCAAATTTTTAATTTAAAAATTAAATCATTAAAAATTCATTTATAATTTAAAATTTATAATTTAAAATTTCTTTACTTCTTCCATTCAAATAAAATTGGTTGCGACCAGACCGAAGAAAAAAGCGGCCAGAGCAGAGCTTCGGGCGTGGTTCCGGTCGAAGCTGAAACTTCTTTAATGGTGGCCACCGGCAAGCCCTCTGGCATGACCGCGTCAAAAGCAGACGACTCGACCAATAAATTTTCTTTCAGAGCCGCCTCGCGGGGTAATTGATATAATCTAAGCCATCCCCCGGTCGAAGTTTCTATAACCCCTGTATAATTATTTTGATCAACAAGTCGAGCGGAAAGTTTAAAATTGGCAGCGCCCACCGGCCAAACAGTCGCCGTTTTTCCAGACACAGAAACGACTCGGCCCACTAAAAATCCTTGCGCGGAAATAACAGCCGCGCCCACCGGCGGAGCACTGTCTTCAAAAAGCGCTAAATCAAAATTGTTATAACCTCGACCAACAACTAAATAACCCCGGGCTGTTTTAATATGTTCACTCTTGACGCGATTTTTTAGCGCTAAAAATTCTTCCGCCATTTTAGAAATTTTTTCATTTTGAATACCGCTAATTTCCGTCGGTGTTATTTTTTGGTCGGCCTGACCTTGTAGTTCCTGCGACCAATATCCTTGCCATTTAAAAAAATTTTCCAATAAACTTACTGACCAAGAGTTTATTGGCGGTTGCCACAAAGGAGCTGTCCACCACAACAAACTGGTAGCGACCACCAATAATCCGGCGCCCGCCCAAAATTGTTTTCTTGACCCAAACAACAAAGCCATAATCAATTATTTGCTACCCGGCCCCGTACTTTGAACTAATAAATCTTTATATTTTTCCAAATTTTCTACGATTAAGCCACACCCCCGCACCACGCAAGTCATCGGGTCTTCCGCCACCGACACTGGCACCTTGAGTTCATGCGCCAATAAATCGGGCAAACCCAAAAGCTGTGAACCACCACCAATTAAAAGAATGCCTTTAGAAGAAATATCGGCCACCAATTCTGGCGGTGTCACTTCAATAGTCGCCCGAATTTGCTCGATTAAATACCTCACTGGTCGCAAAATTGATTCTCTAATGTGCGCGTCTGTCAATTCTATTTCTCGAGGTAAACCCGTTAAAATATCCCGTCCTCTGACAGTATAAGAGACCGGTGTTTCCAAAGGCACAACCGCGCCAATATGACATTTGACATCTTCCGCCACTTGGTCGCCAATCGCGAGATTCATTTCCTCGCGAATAAATTGTGAAATAGCTTCGTCCAATTCATTCCCAGCCAAACGCAAACTCTTGGCTTGGACCACGCCATTTAAAGAAATCACGGCGACTTCGGTTGTGCCCGCGCCAAAATCCACGATCAACTGTCCCGAACAATCGTCTAAATTGACCCTGGCACCCAAGGCCCCGGCCAAGGGTTCTTCGATTAAATGGACTTCTCTCGCCCCAGCCGAATAAGCCGCGTCTTCGACCGCTTTCCGTTCCACTTCTGTCACTTCAATCGGAATACCAATGACCACACGCGGTCGTGATAACAAACCCTTGTTAATGGCTTTAACCGAATCAAAAAAATATCGCAACATTTTTTCAGCCGCTTCAAAATCCGACACAATGCCGTCGACTAAGGGTTTTATGACTGCGATATTTTGCGGTGTCTTGCCCCACATCGCCCGCGCCTTCACGCCCACCGCGATGACCTGATCGCTTCGCAAATTAACCGCCACCATTGAAGGCTCCGACAACACTAGGCCGGCCCCTTTTAAATAAATGTGCGTGGACGAAGTGCCTAAATCAATACCTAAATCCGATTGAAAGGCGCCGAATAATCTAAATTTGGAAAACCATTTATTTGGCTTCATAAATAACACCAGGGCTTTATAAAACTAAGCCGACAAGATTTCTAGCGCTTCTTTTAGTGTGACAAGTTTGGTGTTGGTGTCAGTTCTTTTTTTAATTTCTATTTTGTTTTCATTTTTAGGTGAAATAACCAAACGATAAGGCAAACCTAGAAGATCTGCTTCAGCTAACTTCACACCGGCCGAGAGCGCGCGATTATCATAAACCAAATCTAGGCCAGCATTTTTTACCTCTGCGACAAAATCCTCGGCCATTTTAAGGGTGGCCTCATCTTCACCCAAAGTTAAAAGATGTCCCAAGGCGGGCGCGATGGCTTCAGGCCATTTCAGGCCAGCTTCATCGTGATAAATTTCCGCCACAGCCCCCACTAAACGCGACACGCCAAGGCCATAACAGCCCATTATTGTTGGCTGTTTTTTGCCAGTGTCATCAGTAAAAAACACGCCCAAGGGTTCGGAGAATTTAGTACCCAGTTGAAAAATATTGCCGACTTCAATACCCACTTCTTCCCGTAAAGCGCCACCACATTCAGGACACTTGCTAGATTCACCCAGGTCGCGATTAGAGCCGAGATGACAGCCGTCGCAGACCAAAAGTTTGTCTTCGCCGGCTGAAGAGAGCACCTGAAATTCATGACTATTGGTTTTAGAAAACGCACCACCCGAAGCTTCCACCATATATGAAGTTAAACCACAATCCGCGTAAATTTGCGTATAGATTTTTTTCATCTCGTTATAATAATTTTCAAAATCATTTTGGTCGGTATGAAAAGAATAAGCGTCTTTCATAATAAATTCTTTACCCCGAATAAGTCCTGACTTCGGTCGCAGTTCATCACGGAATTTAGTTTGGATCTGATACACACATAAAGGCAAATCTTTGTAGGAAGAAATCCGCCCCGCCAAAAGTTCTGTGACAGGTTCTTCGTGCGTCATGGCCAAACCCACTTCTTTTTCCGAGTGATCACGAAATTGATACATGTTTGGTTCCAGCATTTCCCACCGACCTGTCTTTTGCCAGAGTTCTTTGGGCTGAAGCGCGGTCAATAAAATTTCCTGACAACCAAAGTCGTTGAGACGTCGGCGCACAATATTTTCTATTTTATGTAAAACGGCTAACCCCAAAGGCAGATATTCATATAAACCAGCGCCGTATTTAAAAACATAGCCCGCCCGCTCTAAAAGTTGAGCGTTTATGCTGGCCTCTTCCGCCGAGGCATTTTTTGTACTTTTACTTGCTAAATTTTGTAAACGATAAATCATAACTTAAATTTTAAATCAAGCCTTAAGATAAAGCAACTCACTCAAAATCTTTTAAAAAACTAAAAAATTCCTTGCCAAAAGTTGTTAAAAGCAGGCCGCTAAAACGAGTCACCGAAGGCGAACTTCGCGGGGTGGGACTCGCCTAAAACACTTTCCTTATTAGATTATTGAAGGCGGGCCAAAAGTTGCGAAGGTCGTTGAAAACAATGACCACGACTAAAACCAATAAAGCAATCATGCCCCATTTATGAATAACCGACTCTTTTTCTAAAGGTATGGGCTTGCGCCGAAAAAACTCCGCCACCAGAAAAACCAAGCGACCGCCGTCCAGCGCGGGCAAAGGCAAAATATTTATAAACGCTAAATTCAAAGACAAGAGCGCCATAAATTGCAAGAGATAACCGAAACCCAGACTCGCGGCCTGACCAGACAAAACCGCGATACCGACCGGCCCCGCCACATCGCTCCCCACGCCTTGTCCCGAAAATATTTTTGCAAATAAATTTTTCAGCGCGTCATAAATAAAAGCCGAAGCTTCCCAAGTTGTTTTAGCGCCCGCCCAAATGGCTTTAAAAAAACCATAACGGACTAAAGCCGTTGAATATAAATTTATACCCAAAATTCTCTGTCCTCCTTCGCCTTGTGGCATAATATCAAAAGACAAAGCCGTCGTCCCCCGAAAAATATCCAAATGAACGGCCTCATTATTTTCTTTGACTCCCGAAATTACTTCGGGCACAGAAAAAATATCCCGACCATTCAAGCGCACAATTTGGTCGCCCATAACTAACCCCGCTTGTTCGGCTGGAGAATTTTTCAACACGCCAGAAATTCTGACTTCAACGTTTTCTAAATTTTGGGCTGGGACATCGTTGGTTAAAGACGGCAAACCGACCATATAACCCAAAGACAAAAGTCCCCAAGCCAAAAAAATATTCATGACAATCCCCGCTAAAACTATAACCATACGTTGACCGAGCGGTCGATTGATAAAAGCTTTCGGATCTTTTGGCTGGTCTTTATTTTCTTCACGCAAACGGACAAAACCACCCAAGGGCAACCAATTCAAAGAAAAAATCGTACCCAGTTTATTGCGCCACAATTTTTTGGCCAAGGGCGGAAAACCCAGGCCAAATTCTTCAATATGCACTTTGGCCCAGCGCGCGGCGACATAATGCCCCCATTCGTGAGCCAAAACCAAAACCGATAAAACTAGTAAAAATATCAAAAGTGTAATCATTATATATATTATACTTGAGGGCTAAAGATTTGACAAAAAACCTCACAAACTATAAATTGACTTGAACAACAATTTTAATCAATGTTCCTTATAAAATTGAGGCAAACAATGAATGCAAATTTAACGATTCTTCCGCCACCAGGAGAAAAAATAGCTATAATAACCAACGATTTAGAAAATCCCGAAACTTTAGAAATCGGTCAAAGCATAGCTGGTCACCTACAACGAATCCGGCCACTAAAAAAGCCTGAGCCAAAAGTGATGACATTAAGTGAAGCCACGGCTATTTTAATGGACAAACCAGATGAATTTCCTATTTACGATCTGATAATTCTCGTTGGTGATGACTTTTATAGTGATCAAATAAACTTCCCCTACCACCTATCCAATAAAGGGTTGTTTAAAAAAATGGCAATAATAACCTCTAGCAGACTGTGGGAGCATTATATTGATGAAAATACAAAAAATTTTCTATGCGATGAAGCTAACCTTAACAATTTTGACGAAAGCCAATTACATCTAGTTATCTTGGAAATATTTTCCTGGTACAACAATATCGATCTCGCAACAGTAGGCGAATGATGAAAATACTACTGATCGGTAACATACTAAACCCAAAAGATAATAAGGCGATGCTAGCTCTTACAGACACTATCAAACGACTTGACCAAAAACAAACATACGAGTTGAAAATAATGTGGCCATACCAAAAAAGAGCTGAAGAATACACTCCAGCCTTGCGCAAAGCACACTTGGTTATTTTGGTTGCTCCAGAAGAATATGATACTGTTTGTTACGATTTAGCGCTTAACAACAATTTGGCAAGATTTTTTGTGCCAGAAAGAAATAGACCCATTTTCAATGAACCAGAAAACTACGAAAAATTTATTATAGAAATTCTACCCAGTCTCGCCCCGTAAAACTAAACGGGAGCGCTACAAAGTCATGATTTCTATTTCTTTTTTCTTCGACGCGTCATCCAACTGGGTGATGCGTTTTTTTATTTCTTCATCCACGATTTTTTCTTCGCGGCGCAAAACATCTTCAGAAATTTCGCCGTCCTCTTTTTGTTTTTTTAATTTTTTTAAATACTCTTCGCGAATTTTGCGAAAGCTAATTTTACCTTGTTCCGTCATTTGCCCCAAAACTTTGATAATATCTTTGCGCGTTTCTTCGGTCAACGGCGGAATATTTAAACGAATAACGACGCCGTCCACCGCTGGCGACAAACCCAAAGGGCTTTGCTGAATCGCTTTTTCAATACTTTGAGTCAGCGTTGGATCCCACGGCGAAATTACCAGTTGGCGCGGTTCCGGACAAGAAATCGCCGCTACTTCAAACATTCTCATTTCACTGTCGTAGGCATTCACTTTTAATTGTTCCACCATAGCGGGCGTGGCTCGCCCCGTACGCAAAGTCGCGAATTGTTCTTCCGCGTAATGCACAGCTTTATCTAAAGACATTTTAAAATCCTCTGACATAGTTAAATTATTATAGCACAAATAAAGCTCCCTGTAGCAAGCTACTGGGTATTTGGCGAAGAATAAAACCCTTGGACATTTTCAGAATGCCCAAGGGTTTAATGGTCAAAGCGACCACATATTTTTTTAAGTGTCAGAAAAAAAGTTAAATCAGTCGCGGAGCAGGAAGAGATCACAAGACCCGACACGCCAGCGATAGTCCCTCCCAAGCGAATTGACATCCCATCTGAGAGCGCCAGTAGCCGAGTCCATGAGTGCGTAAGCTACGAAGATTTCACCACCGATCATTATTAGAAAACGCATGATAAAATCTTTACTTATAATCTCTGTTCTTTTGCCAGCATTATTTTTGCCGACAATGAAGCCGACAATGAATTTTTTGAGTTGATTCTCAACCCTTGAACGCTTTGCTACTTTAAAAACCACATGTTTTTTTAAAGCTTCCATCCCTTTAGGATCTTTCAGATCAACTTCATAAACATCAGTAGTACTTCCGTCTTTATGAAGTCTACATAATTTATAGTTGCTTTTTCTGGTGGCGACAGACAGTACTGCTTCAACAGTTAAATGTTTACTTTTTAGATCAAACTGCATTGTTTCTCCTATTAAATGCGAATGTGAAAGGACGAGAATGTTTAATTTGAGATAAGTCTAGCAGATTGACAAAAATTTGTCAAACAACATCCCTCCCTACTCCACACCGCACCTCTCCACCCGCCTTAGCCCAAAGTCAGTGAGGGAGAGGTATTGTTTCGTGCAACCATGAGGACAGATTAGCATGGTTCCGCCGGTAGGCGGATAATCTGTCCGAATAGTAAAGCAGACTTGTCGCTGGACAAGTCTGCTTGGTGCAAAGAAACAATACCTCTCCCGAACGACCAACTCTTTGGGCTAAAATAAAAATATCTTTTTCTTAATTTTTTTTAAACTAATACAATATAGATTCCCGCCTCCGCGTGAATGACGGACGAAAATACTGGATCCGTCAGCTGACGGATGACCAGGAAAAATAGATTCCTCCGCCAGTTGGCGGATGACCCTTCTACGCTTCCTTCTTCGCTAAAGCTCCGAAGGATAAAAATAAGCTAACTACTGACTAGCCACGCCGATTAACCAACTGTCGGGATTTTTTAAAGGCACCACTAAAGCCACCGGCAAACGACGAGTCGGTAAAGCTTTCGGCAACCAAGTTTTGCCCGAATCAACCGAAGTATAAAAAGCATTGTTGGTCGCATAAAAAATAATTTGCGGTTTTTGCGGATGAATACCAAACAAACGCAAACGTACAGTATTCTCCGGCGTCAGCAAACGAATGCCCGCCCAAGTTACGCCACCGTCTAAAGTTTTCATCAAGCCATATTTACTTACATAAATATAAGAATCTTTTTCCGCGGGCGAAGCATAAAGCCCGTACGGCGTATTACTACCCTCAAACAATTCGGTCCCGGGCATTACTAGCTTTGACCAACTGACCGCGAAATCCGTTGTTCGTTGAATCCCGCCTTTGGAAGTTAAGACCATAACCGTGCCTTTATTTTGTGGATGTGGCACAATCGAAACAATCCTATTTTCAAACCTGACCGGCGCGAACCAAGTTTTGCCCCGATCGACCGAGCGGAAAAAATCGCCTTCATCGGTGCCCAAATATAAATTTTTACTGTCAAAAAAATCAGCCGCGATCGCCGTAATAACCACATTGCTTCTGGTTTCCGTAAAAATTTCCGACCAAGCACGGCCACACGTATCGCTTTGCCAAACAGAATTTTCAAAAACTACATAAAGATTGCAAGGAAACTGCGCGTCCACTATTAATTTTTTAACCACATTGGCCGGTAAATTGTCGCTTTTGGTTTGTTGCCAATTAGCCCCGCCATCACCAGTTTGCCAAAGGCCATTCCCCGCCAAGGCCACATAAACAATTTTGCCATCTGACGGATCAGCGACCAAAGCCGTCACATTTTCATTTTCCAAAGAGACCGTTTTTTTACCAGCTGGAGTTAAAGTTTTAACTTTTTGCGTCCAGTCGATATCGCCTTTGCTATTTAAAACCGCTTCAAAAATACCGCCATCTTTAGAAGGGTCAATGTCGCCATCGCCAGAACCAAAACGCAAAGTACAGCCCGCCCCAACCAAAGTTAAAACGCCAAAAATAATTCCTATCAATAAATACTTTTTCATATCAGGTAGTAGAAAGTCGCCAGTTTAAAAAATTTATAATTAAAATCATATTATAATTAAACATAGTATAAAGCTCATTTTCCATAAAAGCTATTTTTTAAACTTGACAAGTATGATTTTGGCGACTTTTCACTACCTGACATAACTTAAAACTTAAAACTTTCAATTTAAAACTGTACTATAAATTGTAGCACAAAGATTCCAACACTGTCTTGGGTTTTTCTAAAGCCAGTCGTTCCCGAGCGGCAATTAGTTGATTGGCCAATTTTTGATATTTTTCAAAATCCTCACCCCAAACCTTGGCGGACAATTCTACCAGCCACCATTCTATCAGCATAATAATTTCTTGTCGGGCCACTCGTTTGCCGTCCTCGTCTTTATCTTCGGTCGCTAAAAGCTGTTTTATGGTTTCGGCTAAAGTTTCATTTAAAATCGCCCACCGGCGCCACGGTGTTTCTTTAATAATATTTTTAAAATTTAAAAAATCTTGAGCGGGGCCGAGTTTTTCCAAAAAATTTTTCAAACCAAAATACCCAAAAGTCGCGGGTTCTGTTTGGATTAAAGCCGCGTCTGGTAAAACCGTATATTGAAAACAACGCGAGCTAATTGTAGCTGGCACCGACTTGAGCGCGTAAGCTGTCAACACGATTAAAGTTTGACTGGGCGGCTCTTCCAAAAATTTTAAAAGCAAATTTATCGCCCCCAAACTAGCACAGTCAATATTATCCAAAAAAATTGCCCGCTGTTCGCCCAATAAAGCGCGCTGATAAAACCTTTCTCGCTCCTCACGAAAATTTTCTATGGCCGAGACATTTGACATCAAACCATCCCAAGACCAAAAAATATCTGACGACTTTAAAATAGTTTTTAAATAATCACCAATAATTTGCGAGCGACCGGAAATAATCGGACCAAAAACTAAAAAAGGCAACGACGCATCTGCTTTTTTAAGGGCTTCTTGAAGTTGAAAAACAGTGGCCATAGTAAAAACAGAAACGAGTTTAGAGATGCGAGAATCGAGGTATTTCTATAAGCTAAAAGCTAAAAGCTAGCTCATAGCGGCTGCTTCTAAAACTTCCAATTTAGCGGCGGCGGATTCGGTCCAAGAATATTTCTGACTCGCCAAAAATCCTTCATTCGCGATTGCCCAAACCAAATCCGGATTTTTATGCCAAGACAAAAGCAAATCAGCCGCCTGTTCTGGATTGTGCTTATCCACCCAACAGCGAGTATCTTTATTTACTTCCGCCGTCGCGGTACCGCCACAAACTACGACTGGTGTTTTCGTCGCCATGGCTTCCAACACGGGCAAACCAAAACCCTCGTTCGGCGATAAATTGACCACAGCAAAAGCGTCCGTGAAAATTTTTTTTAACTTTTCATCTGGCACATAATCCAAAAAAACCACGTCTACCCCCGACAAAATTCCCGGCCAAGAAATATCTGAACTAACGGCAAATTTCAAACCCTCTTTTTTGCACGCTTCAATCGTCTGATCGCCATTATAGCCAAAGGCACCTACAAAAACTAATGGGATCCGCCAGCCCGACTGATGTAATTTTTTTAACATCAAAATTAATTCCTGCGTGGCTTTTTTAGTTTCAACCCGACCCACGTGTAATAAAAATTTCTCACCCATTTTTTCCTTGGGTAAATATTTTTCGTGATTTACTCCGTGCGGCACGATGCTAATCTTTTTTTCCGCTTCCTTGTGCCAAGCCACTAAATCATCGGCGACTTTTTTAGTTGGCACAATAATTTTAGCGGCCTGAAAAATCGTAAAACGAGTCGTGGACAAAAGAAGCAGTCGCTCTTTGGCGGGATAAACTTCTGGTTCGTGTAAAAAAGCCACATCATGAACCGTGGCCACCATTTTACCCATCGACAAAAATGGAATCGGACTAGCGGGAAAAAAAACGACATCGTATTTATTTTGCCACAAACTATAAGCCAAACTTGTCTGCGTCCAAGCCCCACCTAAAGGATTGGCCAAGGTCACCCAATTGGCGCCGGCCGGTAAAGCAAACGGCGCTTTCTGACCTTTTTGAGCCAAAAGGTCCACAGTATGCCCTTTTTTAATGGCCAAATCAACTAAAGGTGGCATTACAGAAAGTGCCGCCACCCCTACACCGCTAAGCTTGGGGATCACAATTCGCGAGGCTTCAATTGCTAGTTTCATATTAGAATTTAGAATTTGGAATTTAGAATTTAGAATAATACAAATTTCAACATTATTAAACCAATAATTCCAGCATAGTTCTGAACAGCAACTTCGGCAACTCCGTTATATAATACAATAAATTATCAGTTTTAATTCCCCCTTATTTTTAAAGACTAGATTGAATAATAGTCAAAATTCCTAAAAAACCCTCAAAAACCCCAATAAATATAGGGCTTGACAAATATATTTAAATATGCTAGACTTGAATTAACGACTTTCACTTTCTTTCACAATCACAATGGAGACTCACATGCCACACAACATTGACACCTCACCATATTCGCCTAGGACCTCACGCCGTCACTATCGACCGAGTGATAGCAGTTCCATCATTGGTGAAACCAGTGAAGTACTCATTTACAAGAATCCCTGTGATGAAATTTTCATCCAGGATAAAAAGTCTGGCACGACGATACGGCTCAATGCCTGTCCAGATTTGAACGGTGGACTTCAATTTACTAGCGATGGACGAGTTGAACCCTTTCGAGTCAGCAACATGATAGGGTATCGCATCTCTCCTCGCTAAGCCAACCCCCACCACCGAACTTCGCACTCGATCAGAACCCACTATGTCATTCGACATTTAGTGAGTTTTTTATTTTTCTCATCTCTCACCCACCCTCCTTTTTCATCAATTTCAACCAAAGATCGCCATACGAACCAGCCCTATACTCCCATGCTCTCTCTCCCACCTCCCTTTCCGGTCAAGTCCGTTTTAACCAGCTTTGAGGTCTGATTAGCTAGGTTCCGTCGGTAGACGGATAATCAGACCGAAATTGCAAGCAGTCAGCTCGCCGGAAGCTGACTGCTGGTGTGTTAAAATGGACTGACCGGAAAAATAATAACTTACTTTTTCTTTTACCCCGTATATCATCAGCCCGAAATTGCACCCCGTAGTGAAGCATGAGCTTCTACTACTGGGGCAAAAAATTCTCTCTGTTTCTGACTTGATAAAAAATCTGGATTAAGATTAAGCCTAAATTTATAAAACTAGGCAATTTTTGTTTAGGAAATAAAGAATGTCAGAAACCGGGCTGATGCCTGCCATGTAGTGAGGCGAATGAAATGAGCATCTACTACTGTGGTATTACAGGGCTTACTTTTTTATATATAATTTTTTAATCCATTTATTAAATCAATGTAATAGGGATTGCTTCGCTTCGCTCGCAATGACGAAAGTACTGGATCCCGATTTTCATCGGGATGACCCTCCTACGCTTCCATCTTCGCTAAAGCTATGACGGACAAAAAAGCTACGGAGGGCAAGTCGCTTGAGATGACACTTTAATTCATAATCCCAGTAGTAGAACGCTCCGCGTTCACTACGGGACAGGTTTAAAATTTATAATTTCTAATTCTTGCTTCCAATTATTTGGAAGCCAGTAAACTCTTTTTATAAACCTCCAAATTTTCCAAGGCCACGCCTGTGCCTTTAGCCACGCACAAAAGCGCTTCATCCGCCACTGTCGCCTGCACGCCAGTCGCTTCGGTAAAAAGTTTATCAATCAAACGCAACAAACTGGTGCCGCCTGAAAGCACCATACCCTTGGACATAATATCGGCCGAAAGTTCGGGTGGCGTTTTTTGTAAGACAGATTTAATCGCTTGAATAATGCCGTATAATTCATCTTGAATGGCGCTGGTCACATCGTCTGAAGTAATTTCTAAACTACGCGGCAAACCAGTCATAGTGTCGCGGCCGCGAATCATCATCATTAATTTTTCTGGCAAATACATGGCCGAGCCGATGGATACTTTAATATCTTCGGCCATTTGGTCGCCGATGGCTAAGTTGTATCGACGACGAATATATTCCACGATGGCAGCATCAATTTTATTCCCGCCAATTCTGACCGAAGTATTAGCAACAATTCCGCCCAGTGCAATAACGGCAATTTCTGAAGTGCCCCCACCCATATCCACAATCATATGTCCCGAAGCCGAGCCAATCGGAATATTGGCGCCAATCGCGGCCGCGATCGGTTCTTTAATAATATAAGCGGCCTTAGCGCCCGCCGCGAGTGTCGCGTCAATCACCGCTCTTCTTTCCGTGGACGTAATCCCAGCTGGCACAGCGACCATTACCTCTGGTCTAAAAAATCTAAAATTTCCCAGCGCTTTATTCAAAAAATATCTAATCATCGCTTCAGTCGTGTAGTAATCAGCGATCACACCGTCTTTGAGTGGTCTTTTTGCAATAATTGTATCAGGCGTGCGACCCAACATTTCTTTGGCTTCCAACCCTACCGCTAAAACTGATTTATCGGCTGAAGAAATTGCCACCACTGAAGGCTCGTGAATGACGATGCCCTTTTTCGGAACATAAACCAAACTATAAGTTGTGCCAAGATCAATGCCAATACGACGGTTAAACATAATTGATTAGTTTTAAGTTTTAAGTTTTAAGTTAATAGTTTTTCCAGCCTTCGTAGCCAAAGCCACTCCGGCGGAGTAGGCAAATTCTAAATTATGATAAAAGTGTATAAAATCTTTATACAAAAAAATAGGCACGATGGTCTTTACTATTATGCCTTAAAAAAAATCTATCGTCAACTTAATTTCCACATCATTAGTTTGCCAAAAAAAACCAATTATGCTATATTAATTTTTATGAAAAAAGATATCCATCCCAAGTGGCACGACGCAGTTATTACCTGCGCCTGCGGTCATACCATAAAAACGCAGTCCACCCTGCCCGCGATTAAAATTGAGGTCTGTTCCAATTGCCATCCTTTTTATACTGGCAAACTAAAACTCTTGGATACGGCTGGCTCTTTGGAAAAATTCAAACAACGCGCCGCTAAAAAAGTCATCCTGACTCGAGATATTATGAGCGTAAAAAAGAAGCGCGCGCTGAATAAACAAAGTCGCAAACCCAAAGCCGAAATGGAAGTGTCTGAAAAATTAGCGGCCATGAAAAAATCTTTAAGTTAGATTAAAACCAACCCCAATAATTTGGGCGCCTGCCCTATGTTTGACCTCGAAGCCGAAGTTAAAAAAATCTTGAAACAATTACCAGAACTGGAACAAAAAATGGTTCAGCTTTTGCCTCATAGCGAAGCTGGCATTGAAACGTTAAAAATTTATAACCGCTTGAACAAGGTCCAAAATCTTTGGCAAGAAATTAACTTAACTCAAAAAAAATTAACCGAGGCCAAGGCCGCCCTGGCTTCGGGTGATGTTGATTTGGCTCATTTGGCCCAAGAAGAAAGAAACGAAGCCGAAAAAAAGCTCGCTCAATTGGAAGCCACTGTTAAAAATTTATTGCGCCCTGCCGACCCCTTGAATTCGGCCAACACTATTATTGAAATTCGCGCCGGCACGGGTGGCGAAGAAGCGGCTCTTTTTGCTCGCGATCTTTTTCGGATGTATAGCCGTTATGCCGAACGCGTGGGTTTTAAAACAGAAAGTTTAAGCCAATCTTTAGCTGAAGCTGGCGGGATTAAAGAAGTTATTTTTAAAGTGGCAGGCGAAGACGTTTTCCGCTCTCTCCGCCATGAAGGTGGCGTGCATCGCGTCCAACGAGTGCCTCATACTGAAAGTTCTGGACGAATTCACACTTCAACCGCGACAGTCGCCATTATGCCCGAACCTATGGAGTCAGAATTTTCGCTTGACCCCAAAGAAGTTAAAATCGAAACTTCCACTTCTGGCGGGGCGGGCGGACAAAGCGTGAACACCACTTATTCGGCCATTCGTATGATACATTTACCGACCGGTATTACCGTGTCGTGCCAAGATGAAAGAAGCCAGCAACAAAATCGCGCCAAGGCTTGGGCTGTTATGACCGCGCGTGTTTACGCTAGAAAACGGGAAGAAGCGCTAGCTAAAGAAACAGCGGAACGACGAACGCAAGTTGGCTCGGGCGAGCGCGCTGAAAAAATCCGCACTTATAATTATCCGCAGGACCGCGTGACCGACCACCGCTTAGAACAGAGCTGGCACAACTTACCAGAAATTATGGATGGCAATCTCGATCCTATAATTTCCACTCTAATCGATTATCAAGAAAACAAAAATGAACCTGCTTGAAGCTAGCCACCTGCTCCAAAAAGCAAAAATTAAACAGGCCGAGCAAGAAGCGCTCGACCTTTTAGCGCTGGCGAACGGTCACAGTCGCGCTCAACTTTTATTGCGTCCGCCAAAAATTTCAACTGCTACTCAAAAAAAATTTAACTTACTCATAAAAAAACGAGTTCAGGGCGTACCTTTCGCTTATTTAGCCGGTTTCCAGCCATTTTTGGGTCTAAATTTTTTAGTGACAAAAGACACGCTCATTCCCCGCCCCGCCACCGAGGACTTGGTTTTGGCAGTTGAAAAATATTTAAGTCCCGTTAGAAATAATATTGATTCAACTCGGGGCAATAATTATTCCAGCAAACATCAAATCTATGCCAAACGAAACAATATTTCTAACGGGATAAACATCTTTGACCTCGGCACTGGCTCGGGTTGTATCGCAATATCTTTGGCTTTAGACTGCCCTGATAAAATAAAATCCATCATTGCCACAGACATTTCCATCCCCGCCCTCAAAATCGCCAAAAAAAACTACCAACTTCTCGCTCTGAAACTATGGGCTAATTCGCACGAATTAGCCCATAGGGAAAAACGAACGACCATTACCTTTAAAAAAACCGACCTATTAAAAAATATTACATTGCCACCAAAGGCCATAATCGTGGCGAATTTGCCGTATGTAAAACTCGGGCGGGCCGACAAAGAAACTTCCGCGCAACCAAAAAATGCTATTTTTTGCGAATATAAAAATGGCCTGCCTGTCCCCTATTTAAAATTGATAAATCAGATTAAAAAACAAAAAAACCAACCTTTAGCGGTTTTTTTAGAAATGCCTAAAATCTGCTCACAAAAATATCAAATTCTCTGGCGCGCAACTCTGCCAACCGTGCCAATTTTTATCATATCCACTTAACTAAAACCTTATAAATCATTAAAATTAAAGCTGTCTTTTACCAATAGATTCCCGCCTTCGCGGGAATGACGATCTTTTCTAAATTCAAAATTCTAAATTCCAAATTCTATTTTATGGGTACCACCGACATTATTGCTATTGAAAAACTTATTACTGATGCGGCTGAAAGGCAGGCCTCGGATTTACTGTGCGAAGTCGGACTTTCTCCTGTGGTGAAGGTGGCTGGTCGCCTGACGATTTTAAACGAAACACCACTAACGCCAGAATTTACCCAAGCCCTGTTGAATTATTTGTCGGAACTAGGACATATTAAACCAGATAAACAAGATATGCTGTGGGTGGTTAGTTTTCAAAATCGCCTCCGTTTAAGAATTTCTTTAATGTGGGAGCGTGAATATCCTAAAATTTCCATTCGGCTAATTTCTTTACTGATTCCGCCCTTGGCCGAACTTGGTTTCCCAGCGGAAGTCGCCAAATTAACTCATTTAAAAAAAGGTCTGCTTTTAATAACTGGTCCCAAGAGTAGTGGAAAAAGCACACTGTGCGCCTCGCTCCTTCAAGATATGGCAGAAAAAAGAGCCACCTATGCTGTCACCCTCGAACAACCTATTGAATTTTTATTTCATAGCAATCAAAGCATTATCGCTCAAAGACAAATCGGACAAGACACGCCTAGTTTAACGACGGCTCTGTTAGAATTGCGACATGAACCGGCAGAGATTATTATGATCTCTGATTTTTCCACTGAAAATATTTTTAATATGTTAGAGCTCGCCCAAAGTGGTGCCTTAGTCATAGCTCAAATGTCAGCTCAATCTGGCGTTCAAGCTTTAGAGGAAATTATTTACGCGGTGCCCACCGCCCAACAAGAACACATCCGTCTGATGCTGGCCGATAACCTGGCCGCGATTGTTTGTTTGCGGTTATTATCCAAAGTTGGCGGGGGCTTAATACCTGCGGCCGAACTAATTTTAAATATTGATGTAATTACCGGCGCTATCCGCGACAACCGCCTGCGCCAAATCCCTAGTCTCATTCAAACTTCGCGTGAACAAGGTCTGCTCGCTTTAGAAAATCAACTAACCGAATTGGTTAAAGGAAATCTTATTACCACTGATACGGCTATCTTGGCCAGCGCTGATAAAGACACACTCAAAATAAAACTTAAATCTGGCGCAGAATTTTAATCACAAGAATTTAGCACAAACTCGTTTCTCGCATCTTTTTTTCTCACCCCTCACTTTATTATGAAGTTTTCTTACTTAGCTAAAGATAAAAACGGCCAGATGATTTCCGGCTTAGTTGAGGGCGTCAATGAAAATTTAGCCGCGGCCGCCCTCTCCGATAAAGGTCTTGAGCCAGTTTCTCTGACTCCAGAAAATGAAACCTTATCCAAAGAATTTGATATTCCTTTTTTAAATCGCATCAAAGCTAAAGATTTAGTGGTCATGTCGCGTCAATTGGCGGTTTTGGTTTCAGCTACCGTGCCAATCGTTCGAGCAATAAAAATTTTAGTCTCACAAACTAAAAATACCAAACTCAAAAAAGCCCTGCAAAAAATAGTCGAAGATGTTGATGGCGGTTCTAAATTGTCCGACGCCATGGCGCGTTTTCCTAAAATTTTCAGCAACTTTTTTACGTCCATGATTCGTTCCGGCGAAAGCTCTGGTAAGCTAGACGAAGTTTTGAATTATTTAGCCGACCAAACAGAAAAAGATTACGAATTGCGTAGCCGCATTAAAGGCGCCATGGTTTATCCAATATTTATTATTAGTTCTATGTTTTTATTGGGCGGGGCCATGATGGTTTTGGTCGTGCCAAAATTAACTGCCGTGCTGTTGGAATCTGGCGGCGAATTACCATTAACTACCCGTATGCTCATTGCCACCTCTGGCTTTTTTGTGGATTTCTGGTGGCTCGTAATAATTTTATTAATCGGAGCAATTTTTGGGCTTAAATATGCCATGCAAGTTAAAAAAATCAAAGCTTTTTGGGATAATGCTAAACTCTATATTCCGGTCTTAGGCAAACTTTTCCAATACACTTCTTTAGTCCGTTTTACTCGCTCTTTGCAAACTTTAGTCACTGGTGGCGTGCCCTTGCCAGAAGCTTTAGAAATTGTGGCGGCCGTTGTCGGCAATGAAACTTACCGTGTACTTTTGCTCGATTCTATTAAAGCCATTGAACAAGGTCAGACTTTATCTTATGAGCTTTCCCAAAGTAAAGTTGTGCCCCAAATGATCCACCAAATGATTAGTGTCGGCGAACAAACTGGCAAACTGACCGAGATTCTGGGACGAATTACCGATTTTTATTCAAGAGAAATAAATACTGTGGTGACCAGCGTCGTCACCTTAATCGAACCAGCCATTATGATCGTGCTGGGCGTGGCCGTTGGCGGTATGGTCTCGGCGATTATTTTACCAATGTACAACCTAGCCCAAAATTTTTAAAATAATAAAATTAAACCGCAGGTGTGGCACCTGCGGTTTTTTTTCTTACTTATTTTTCTCATTTTTCGATAGCAGCAAATTTGTAGTTACTGCTCCAATATTTGTCATAAAAATCGAGAGTTAAATTTCTATAGCCGAAATCTCGACTAATGACAGTGACTAACGCTACTCCATTTTTAAAGAGCAGTGTATCCCCTAGCGCAACAACATGTCGATGGTCAATCAAAGCATAATCTTGTGGGTAACCCCATGAAAGCAATTCTCTTTCGGTGGCTGCGCGTAAACCACGACTCGCTAAAAATTCAAAGATCTGTTCACTCATTACATTAAAATTACAATGAACGAGGCAAAACTTGAAGACGCCACGACTTGAATCTTTATTTTTCTCGGATAATTCAAGGAGATCTGGACTAATGTAGTCATATTGTCCTTGTAGCACGAGACTGTCCAAAGAAATACGATTATCATACGCGACAAAGCGCATTGATTCAACGCTTATCTCTAGCGAATCACTCTGTTCATCAGAATTTGTTTGAGCTTGCGTTAAAGAAAGATAACTTATTAATAACAATGGCAATAAAAACTGAACTTTTTTCACGAAAAAACTCCTTTATTTAATATGTGATAATTTGAGAGAACTTATTTAACTTTGCTACTATTCTAGCATAATCTAATAAATTTGTCAAGCACAGTCTTTATTCTCTCGTTGAAGTCAGAATTTCTTCCATCGTGGTCTCACCTCGCAGGGCCTTGATTAAACCATCTTCCATCAAACGAAGCGCGCCTTGAGCACGCATCTGCTCGACAAATTTATCGCTATTAGCATGTTCAACTGTTAAATTTTGAACTTCTTTGGTGTCGGCCAAAACTTCGGAAATAACGGTGCGTCCTTTATAGCCAATATTGTTACAGCGAGGACAACCTTGCCCGTGCCACCATTCCAATTTATCTGGCAATAAACCTTTACTTTTAACCATCTCCATCACTGGTTGAATTTCTTTCAAAACTGCTTCTGGCAACTCTGTTTTTTCACGGCAATAGGGGCAAATTTTTCTAACCAAACGTTGCGCTAAAACTAAATTCAAAGAAGCCGCCAGCAAAAATGGCTCCACGCCCATATCAAGCAAGCGTGGAATCGCGCCAATAGCATCGTTGGTGTGCAAGGTTGATAGCACAATATGACCAGTCAAAGCGGCTTGCACGGCTAATTCCGCAGTTTCGCGGTCGCGAATTTCACCCACCATAATTGCGTCTGGATCTTGACGCAAAATGCTTCTTAAACCCGAAGCGAAAGTCAGGCCGACATCTGGATTAATTTGGCTTTGATTAACGCCAGCCATAAAATATTCCACCGGATCTTCCAAAGTGACAATGTTCACATCTTCTTTATTGACAATTGACAGCGCTGAAAATAAAGTCGTGGATTTTCCCGAACCAGTTGGGCCTGTCACCAAAAGCATACCGTGAGGACGCGCGATTTGATGGTTAATTTGTTCTAAGTTAAAACCCCAAAAACCCAACTTGTCTAAAGTCATGGCGCTTGAAGTTGTATCTAAAACGCGCATGACTACTTTTTCATTGCCGACCACAGGCAAAGTTGAAATACGAAAGTCAATGGTTTTTTTGCCAATTGTTTCGCGAATACGACCATCTTGCGGAATACGAGTTTCGTCCAATTTCATATTGGATAAAACTTTAATTCTTGCCACAATGGCCGGATGAATCGCGACGGGTAAAGTCAAAACTGTTTTTAATTCTCCGTCTAAGCGATACCTAATACGGGTAGTTTGTTCTACCGATTCCACATGAATATCCGAAGCGCCACTTTCCACGGCGTGCCGTAACATCGCTGAAACCATTTTTGAAACTGGCGCGTCTTTAACTACTTCCTGCAAATTTTTAATATCTTCAGGCACTGCTTGTTCGGCCGGCCGAGCCACATCGATGGCCTCACTTACCACCGCTTCCACTTCGCGCGTCAAATTTTGATATCTTTTTAAACCATCAGTAATACCAGTTGGCGAAGCTATGGTAAAATCGACAACATACCCTTTCTGCCGCGCCGCAAAGGAAACGGCTTCCAGCGCTTTTAAATTTGTTGGATCTTCAACGGCCACGATTAAATGAGTGCCTTCAATCTGACACGGTATGACCCGATAATTTTCAGCCACATCGCGGGGAATTAAATCCAAAATATCACTCGTAAAAGAACAAGTTCTAGTATCAATATAATTTAAGCCATAAACTAATCCCCGCGCGATGGCTAACTGCTCGTCGGAGACATTACATTTTTTTATTAAAAAATCGCTCGGCTCCGCCAACTTAGACGCGTCGGCCATTTGTTCGTCAGTAATAATTTTTTGCTCTTTTAATTTAGCTAAAATTAAATCCCACATATCAGGTAGTAGAAATTCGCCAGTTTAAAAAATTTATAATTAAAATCATATTATATTATAACTAAACATAGTATAAAGCTCATTTTCCATAAAAGCTATTTTTTAAACTCGACGAGTATGATTTTGGCGAATTTTCACTACCTGACATATCAGGTAGTAGAAATTCGCCAGTTTAAAAAATTTATAATTAAAATCATATTATATTATAACTAAACATAGTATAAAGCTCATTTTCCATAAAAGCTATTTTTTAAACTCGACGAGTATGATTTTGGCGAATTTTCACTACCTGACATAATTAGTTTTAAGTTTTAAGTTTTAAGTTTTAAATTAAAAATTTTAAGTTACGATACCTTTAAAATTATTTGCTGCGGAAAAAAGGCCTTAAATTACCATCTGGCTCGCCTTCAACTTTTTCTGGGCCATATAAAATCATCGCTTTAAAAACATCATTGTCCAGCAATGAAGTATTGAAAGGTTTGACCGCCGTATTGGCACTGCTTACATACGGTTTTTCCGCGACATCTTCCATTAAGCCAGAAATAATTTGCCAACCACTATAAATAATTATTAAAACCGCCACCGAACCACCTAAAAGCGCCATTTGTTTTTGAAAAGAAGTTAATTTAATTTTCATATAAAAATAAGTGTGTGATGTAAATTAAATCCTAAAAAGCTAAGAAGCTACAAGCTAAAAAGCTATATTCTATGGTAAAATAAAAGCACTCACTTGAAACGCGATATCCATAGTTTCGCCAGCGGAAAAAGAAACAGTTTTAATATTTAGCAAGCGACGATGTTGATACAACAAAGTCAAAAGCTGTTGAAAACCTTCATAGCTTCCCTTTTCCGCTGTAAAAGATAAAGAAATTTCTTTGACCGCAGAATCAACGGGTTTACCATCCGCGCCTTTTTCTGTGCTGAAAGCTTTTTCCTTCTGAAAACTAATGGAAGAGAATTTAAAACCTGCCATTTCGATCATGCTTCTTATTTGCAAAGTAAGTTCGGCTATTTTTTTATCTTGTGGTAGCATTAAATCTAATTTGGCAATAACATCTGGCGTTAAAACTTTTAAGTCCTCACGCGTTTCCAATAAAGATTTTTTAACGCCACTAATATCATTTAGGGCTTTCTCAAAAGAAGCCACGTCTTTAACTGAACGATAACCCTGTAATTGTGGCATCACAATAAAAGCAAAACCGGCTAAAAAAATCGTCGCGAAAGTCAGGTAGCCAATAATTTTATATTGATAGTTAAAAAAAACTTTAAGCTCAGCACTTGAATTCCTCTGTGGTATTTTTTGAGTCGTTTTATGCTGTTCCATAAATTATGGGGTAATTGGCGGCACAATTTCAGTTGAATCCTGTGGTGAAATTAAGCTTTTCGTTTCCTCAGTAGGCACTTCAGATACCCCTTCGCTTGGTACAATACTTTCTGTCACAGCATTATTAAAAAAAGGATAAATTGACTGTTGATAAATTTTTGGATTAATGGTCAGGGTTAAAGCAAAAGAAGTACCCGCATTTTCCGAAACACCGCCCTTATCTTTACTGCTAAATTGCGACACCGACACATCTTTAAAGAGTTCCGGAGAGTTTTTAAAAATATTATATTGTTTCGTGGCATCTTCTAAAGTTGGCGCTTTGGTCATCAGTGTCAAATTCATAATTTCCGACAAAGACAAACCATCATAATGCACGGTTGACAGCGTTCGTTTTTCAAGCTCTTTTAAAAAAGCTAAAATATTCCGTCGCGATTCCAAAATTTGTTGAATGGCCAAAACCTGACGACCACGACTGTTGGTTTCTTGGATTTCTCGTTTTAAATCTGACACAATTTTATTTTCGGTTTTAATTTTTTCTTCGTATTGACCCCGTTCGGCTAACTTGGCTTTGGTTAAAAGTGAAAAGACACCCCAACCAGCTACCACTAAAACCACGGCCGACACGGCTAGCGCGCCCAAAAAAACCACTTTTTCTTTTATCTCCGAAGCTTGCTGGAATTGTTCAGGCAATAAATTAACGTTTAAAGTTTCTTCTTCTGGACCCGAACTAACACTGGACGAAATTTTTTTAGAAAATATCTTTTTAATTAAACTTGAAAAAAATCCGGCTGATTTTTCGGAAATAATATTTGGCCCAACCAAAGCCGTTGACAAAGACTCGGCTGGAAGATTTTTGGACGCGCTTAATTTATGGCTTATTGAAAAAACCTCGCTCGACTCTGGTGATTTTATAGGCGCGGACAGTTGAGGCGCGTGAATGGGTTGTTCCAATTTTTTTGGCTGACTTTGGCTGTCAGCCATTTTTGATAATTCCGCAAAATTTGGCCGCGTCAAATCATTGGACGAGCTGTCGGCGCTGACCTTTTGATTTTTCGCTTTGTCCAAAGCCCGTCGTTCGGCCTCTTCTAAAGACTTTTGATCGGCAGGAAGAAAGTTGACCATACCCCGTATATCATCGCCCCATAAACAGAAACGACGCCGTTTCTGACCTGTGAGGGATTAATAAGTTAAAGTTAGACATAAATTTAGATATAGGGCTGTTTCTGTTTAGGAAAGCGTGAATGTCAGAAACATGGGGCGATGTATTACGGGGCATAATTAAGAAAGTTAATAGTTTTAAGTTAAAAGTTTTAAGTTAAATATTAGTATTTTAAGCGATTTAAATTTATTAACCTAAACAAATTCGCGCAAAGCCAGCCCACAAGCAATTGCTAATCGTGGTCCGACTTCAGACAAAACTGGCTCCAGTTCTTGCGGGTAAACAATAAACTGCCACGGATTCCCCAAAACAACTTTTAAACCTGTTTCCTGCGTTAAATAATCTGGTAAACCAGACAGAAAGGCGCTGCCACCCGATAACACAACTTTTTCAACTAAGGGATGATTCTGCCCTTTCCAAATATCTAAAACATATTTTAATTCATTAATCAAAGGTTTAAAAGTGGCGGTTAAAATCGGATTGGTGGTGCCAGCCGCTTGTTTGGTAAAACCGACGTCACGTTTAAATTGCTCGGCTCTTTTTAGATCCACGCCCATGCCGTTGGCAATGGCTTGGGTCAAAAAATTACCGCCAATATCCAAAGTTCGCGTCAAAACTGGAATGCCATGCTCGACGATAACCAAAGTCGCCAAAGTGCCACCAATGTCCAAAAGTAAAACTGGCGTAGCGTCGGCTCCGACTAAACTCCTTTCCAAAGCAAATGATTCTGTTTCTAAACTTAACAATTCTAACTTGGCGTATTGAAAAATTTTTAAATATCGTTGCACCAAAATATTGGGCGCGGCCGTAATTAAAACTCTAATACCTAAAGCTGGCGCTTGGGGTGTTTTATTTTCACCTTTATCTTCTGCTTGTAATATTGGCACAGTCGATGGTTTTAAAGCCACGGGTTCTAAAATTTTCCAATCCAAAACCATTTCTTCCAGTGGCATCGGCACAAATTTTTTGGCTTCCCAGCGAATCGCGGCCGCCAATTCCCGTTCGGCCATATTGGGTAAAGTAATAACCGAGGAAAAAACCGAAAAACTTGGCAAAGCTGCCACCACTTTTTTACTTTGAGCATGCGACCGTTCAACTAAAGTTGCCAACAACGCGCCCATTTTTTGCATTTGACCATCGGCGTCTATTTTAACATCCCCCATTTGTTCGGCTAACCCATATGTATAAAGCGCGGGCCGACCATTTTTCAAAGACAACTCCACCAGTTTCAGACTGGTTGTACCAATATCAATACCTAAAAACTGTTTGTTTGTTTTAAAGCCAAGCAAACTCATATCAGGTAGTAGAAATTCGCCAGTTTAAAAAATTTATAATTAAAATCATATTATAATTAAACATAGCATAAAGCTCATTTTCCATAAAAGCTATTTTTTAAACTTGACAAGTATGATTTTGACGAATTTTCACTACCTGACATATCAGGTAGTAGAAAGTCGCCAGTTTAAAAAATTTATAATTAAAATCATATTATAATTAAACATAGTATAAAGCTCATTTTCCATAAAAGCTATTTTTTAAATTTAACGAGTATGATTTTGGCGAATTTTCACTACCTGACATAATTAAATTAATTATGAGTTAAGAGTTCTGAATTATAAGTTAATTGTATTAAAATTTGTAATAATAATCAAGAATGTTATATCTAACTCAAAACTCAGAATTCAGAACTAAATTTAGACTTTAAGGTATTTGCTCACGGCAATGGTCGAGGCCAAGATATTTAAAGTGACGGCCGCTAACATTTCTAAACCAAAAATGGTCGTGCCATTTTTTAGGAAATAATTAGTTAAGCTAAAGGCGTCATTATTCAGGAAGGCCTGCAAGCTGGGTTCAAGCAAGGCGGCTAAAGGCAAAGCAATGGCTATAGTAATGATTGTGGCTAAAACACCGTAAAAGATGGCATCAATGACATAAGGCCAGCTAATAAAGCCATTGGTGGCCCCGACCAGCTTCATAATGCCGATTTCTTCACGCTGACTGTAAATTGAGACACGCACCGTGTTGAAAGCCACAATTAAAGCCAAGAGTCCGAAAAAAATTGCCATAATCCCCGCTCCTTTTTTGACCTGCCCGGCGAGTCGGTCGAGTTTGCTAACAACATCTTGATAAACTGGAATATCGGTGGTTTCAATAAGATCTGCAAAGGTTGATGTTTGAATAAATTTAAGCGCGCCATCATAAGCTTGAGGCGTGTCGGCGTGGATAATGAGCGACGGGCCAAAAGGATTATCCCCTAATTCTTGCAAACTTTGTTGAATGGTTGTGTTGTTTTTGGTTCTTTCTTTAAAACGCAAGAGTGTTTCTTCACGACTAATCGAGGTAATCGTGGTGATGTTAGGTTGTCCTAAAAGTTCAATTTTGGCTTGGTCAACTTGTTCCGGGGTGGCGGTTGGAATAAAATTTATGGCGACTTCTAATTTACTTTGGATTTTTTCTAAAGAAGCGTCGGCCAGAGCATTGACGGCAAAAAGCGCGGTTAAAGAAATTAAAACCAAAACCAAAGTGGTTAAAGTGACAATAGACAACCACAAATTACGCCACATATTTTGCCAGGCAAATTTAAGAATTCTTGATGTTCTAGGCATAGAATAGAATTTAGTCCGTCAGCTGACGGATAGAATTTGGATTGATACACACAATGCCTCAGACATATAATAGAATTTAGAATTTGGATAGCGCAAATACAATAATATAGAATTTAGAAATCACTTAGAAACTCTTTGTTTTTTTTATGAAAGCATTTAATAATTTATGAACAGATACTAATTTTTCAAACAGATTATTATATTCATCATTATCAATATAGCTTACATCTCTAGCAATAATCAACTGATTTTGTAGTTCAGTCATAGAGCCGTGAGCAATATAATAGAATTGCGCTTTTTCTTTATATGAATATCTGGAAAAACCTTCAGCAATATTTGAGGTCATTGAAACCGCCGCACGCCTCATTTGGCTTGAAAGCCCAAACATTTCATCTTTAGGAAATTGTTTTGTAATTTTATAAATATTCAAGACAACTTCATGGGCAGACTGCCAGACTCGTAAATCAGTAAATATTTGAATCATTGTCGTTTGTATAAATCTAAATTCCAAATTCTAAATTCCAGATTCTGTATTCTAAAGTGTATACCGTCCTTCGTGTTGGTCGGAAACAATGTGGCCATCGTCTAAAGTAATAACGCGTCTTTTTAAAGAGTTCACAATATCTTTGTTATGTGTGACCAGCAAAATAGTGGTGCCAAAAGAATTTATTTTTTTTAACAGATGAATTATATCAGAAGCGTTAATGGCGTCTAAATTACCTGTCGGCTCATCGGCCACCAATAATTTTGGCTTGTGCACGAGGGAGCGAGCGATAACTGCCCGTTGTTGCTCGCCGCCCGAAATTTCATTGGGATAGCGACTATGTTTATCTTCAAGGCCCACGATTTTTAAAGCTTGCGGGACGATTTTTTTAATTTGATTGCGTGGCGCTCCCACAACTTCCAGGGCAAAAGCCACATTTTCATAAATAGTCTTTTTGGGTAAAAGTTTAAAATCTTGGAAGACCACGCCAATTTGACGGCGCAAAAAAGGCACTTCTTTGTCGCGGATATTGGTAATGTCCCAATCCCCGACCACAATACGGCCAGCCGTGGGTCGTTCTTCAGCGATTAAAAGTTTTATCAAAGTTGTTTTGCCAGTTCCCGATTGGCCCACAATGGAAACGATTTCACCGGGTTTAATATGCAAATTTATATTAGTCAAAGCAGACACACCTTTGGGATATGTTTTTTCCACGCTTTCAAATTTAATCATATTTTTATTATAACAATAAAAAGAAGTAAGGAGTAGTGAGTACTTATAAATTTGCCTACTCCACTTCGTCTGTCATTCCCGTGAAAACGGGAATCTATTCCTCCCTCGTCATCCTCGCGAATGCGGGGATCTATTACTCCCTTCGTCATCCTGGGCTTGACCCGGGATCCAGTATTTTGAATTGGATTTGAAAATTAAAGAAAAGGCATTTTTATTTTTCGGCCCTTTACGGGGTGGGAGCATTTTCACCATCAGAGACCAATCCGTCAGCTGACGGATTGGTCTCTTGCCTTTCGTCACAATTTTTTTCGAAAGACGAAAAACCATGCAAATTGCCTGCCCGAAATGCTTCGCCTTTCGAAGCAGGCGGGTTCCTCAAAGCTGGTTCAAACGCTCCCGCCCCTGTGGGCCGAAAGGTGGGGTGGAGAGGCGCGTGTGGAGTATAGGAGCTGGTTAAAACGGACTTGACCGGAAAGGGGGATAGGGAGAGTGCAGTATGGAGTAGAGAAAATAAAAAGCCCGGCAGGCGCCGGGCAGGAATTCTTTGTTGAACTTCAATTAGAGACTTTAATTTGAGTTTTTAGTAAATCTTTTAAAGTCATCTTTCCGTTGTCAAAATTTGAGACAGAAAAAATTTCTCCGCTCAAATTATTTTTAACAATGATTTCTTTACCATCGTTTATAACTTCAAGATAGTCTGGAGCCGTAAATGAGAATTCTACGTCAACCGAGGAGTCATAATCTGAACGAATGGAGCCTTCGTCCCATTGGCAGTATTCGTTATTTTCTATGTAAGAATTCCAAAGTTCCGGATTCTGGGTTTTAACAACCCATTGATGTTCATTAATTTGATAAACTAGACTCCCTATGATTTTATTGGGGTCTTGCATGCTATGCACAATTTCTGTCCAGCCGGGGTCGATTTCTCTAAAGGCCATATAGAAAAGAAGCACTAAATTGTTTCTGTCTAAGCCGTTAGTAAAATTGACGTAATGAGGAATGCAGGTTTCAATTTTATGGAAGATATCTTCTCCTAAAAGATCACTATTTGCATTCAGTATTTTCTGTTCTTCTTTTCGACGCGCATCTTTTAATGCATTATTTTTTTCAGTGAAGAAATTATCTTTCGCACCGTTGATTACGTTATTCGGTAATGCAAAAGGAGTTAATGGACAGCAATTATGTCCTCGTCGAATGATATTTTTCTTGAGATCGTCGTTTGAGACCTCAGTCATTATTTCATACTCGGAGTAAAAAACATGCGATTCATCTGATACCGTCACTTTTACCCAAGTCCGTTTGTTTTTGTGGCTGTTTGACAACACCCAAAATGGAGAGAAACAGAAGCTAAATTTTAAGCCGTCTATTAACATTTCATCACCACTTATATTGTCATCCACTTTAAATAAGGCTTTGTCCATGATTTTTATTTCCTGAGTTGTTAAATAGCATTGTTTACTTTCACAAATAATTATAGCATATTTATATTTTTTTGTCAAGAGCAATAATACCCAATAAAAATAAGCATTATAAATTCCAGATTTCAAAAATCTAATGAAAGACAAGACTAGTTTTTGATGCTAGGCCGTTGTAAAAATCGAGCGCAGTCATAGTTTTTTTACCTTCGCGTTGGGCCGTTAAAATTTCCAACCAACCTGTAGCCTCGTTTTTTTCGTTAATTGGACCAGTGGCGACAAAAACGCGGTCTTGAAGCAAAATTAAGGCGCCGACAGGCACGGCAATATCTGGAACAACATGGGGCAAAATAGCTTGTGCGATTTTAACGCGAAAGCCGTTTAACAAAGTATATGTCCCCGGCCAGAGTTCATAGGCGCGAATTTTTCTTTCAATCTCTATGGCGCTTTTAAACCAGTCAATTTTACCGTCATCACGTGTTAAAATTTTCGTGAAAGTGGCTTCGTTTTCATTTTGTCCGTAGGGCTTGATACGGCCGGCTAAATATTCTGGTAAAATTTGGGCAATCAAAGTCTCCCCGCCTGCGGCTAAAAGTTGACGCAATTTAGTGTGAGTAATATTTTTATCCAGCGCAATTTCTTTTTGTTCTAAAATTGGTCCGTGATCTAATTTTTCATCTAAAAGAATCAAAGACATACCAGTGGTGGCATCGCCATTTAAAATAGGTGGCGTAATCGGGTCGGGTCCGCGATATTTTGGCAGTAAAGACGGATGCAGGTTTAAAATGCCCAAAGGAAAAAGATTTAAAATTTCTGGCGGAATAATAGCATTGAAACTAACCAAGATAGCGACGGGCGCGTTAAACTCTTTGAGTTTAGTTAAAAGCGCCAAATCTTTTCTAGGTTTAGCGGAATAAATAATTTCTAAATTTTTTTCTTGCGCTAATTCCAAAGCGCTGGATCCAAAAGGACTAAAAGCCTTGGTTAAAGTCGTCACAAATAAAACTTGGTAATTTTTTTCAAGCAGATAGTGTAAAATCGGCCGGCCCATATCGTCGCCGCCGAAGAAAACAATTTTTTGTTTTTCATCCATAAAATGTAGAATATAGTTCTTAAATTTATAATTTAAAATTTATAATTTAAAATTACTTTCTCTCCTTCTTTCTAATATTGATAAAGGCGATTATCAAGAGTGCGATGATTAAACCTATTTCCACATACCACCAAGGAGTCGGTTTGTAAGGCCAAACCATAGTGGGAAAAGGGCCACCGGGCAAGCGCCATGGGTTAGGCCAAAAAGGGGCATAATTTAATGGGCTATGGGTTAACCAGTCGCCAATGATATGAAGCCAGCCACCGAGTGCTAGAGGCCAAATTTTGGGCCAGAAATAGCTTGTCAAAGCTAATAGTCCCCACAGCCAGATGGAATGAAGCCAGAGCCCGGGTTCATTAACTTCCGTGGGTAAAGCTTGTAAGGGGTTGGGCGCGCTGTTAAAAATGTTTATGACCGTGGTATAGGTTAAGACCGCCACATAAATAATGTCTGGCAAGAGGCCGCCGAACGCGCCTAAAAAGATTTTTTGCCAATTTTTATTGCGCCAAAAAAACGCGCCAACGATCATATGGGAAATGGGCATCATAAATACAGGTTTTAGGTTATAGGGATTAGGTTTTAGGCAAGTAATCTAAGTTAGTTTAGAGGAAAAATAAAGAATTGTAAATTTTAAATTGACCTGCAGGTTGATAGCTAAATATTAATTTTTGATTTTAAAAATAATACAAAAATACGCCCCTGCGGGAAAAGTGTATTATTTAGAAAGTTATTCTATGGGGTAAAATATTAAAAAGAAATAAAAAAAGTGGTCTGAATTATTAGTTCAGACCACGCAGAATCGTTTTTAGCGGCTCATTTTAGTGTGTAGCCGCTAATCTTTCCCCAAGGCTTACCGAATATTAAATCTTGGGTTTTAAGAGAAGTTGGCGGAAAAAATAAGCCATCTTTATTCTTACCAGTAAGTTTTCCTTCACTATCAATTTGATAAATTAAATTTGTTGGTAGGCAATAAACTTTACTATCCCACTTATCTCTAGTGGTAAAGATTACTAACGTGAATTCATTTTGAGTGAACTCACCAATCAATGTTTCAACTTCACCAGAGTATTTTCCATTCCTCTCATAAACGAGGAAGTAATCGGGTCGAATTTTTTTTAAACGCCTGACAAGCGCTGGGATTATTATGAAGCGATGAACTGTATGAGCGATCAGATTCGCTAACCATCTCATTTTAAATTCATGTTTTAGTTTAAGTAACCAACGATCAAAATTAGTATTGAAGTGGTCATTTTCATGACTAGCTATGGCGATATCCAACCTCCCCGTAAGGAGGTCATTGACTAGCTTTCGTTCATTAAAGCTATTTGTTTCGACCCATGGTATATGAAGACCAAATATCGATTCATTTATATCAAAGACAACTTTGCATTTCATCTTATACTCCAAGTTTAATGTAAAAGTGCATAAATGTTGATTGTTAATATAATACTAGCAGGTTTCAATTTTTTTGTCAATAGCTAAAATAGTCAATAAATATAGGGGTTTTAGGCGGATAATCCAAGTTAGTTTAGCAGAAAAATAAGGAATTGTAAACCTGTCCCGTAGTGAACACGAAGCGTTCTACTACTGGGATTTCAAATTATGAAAATAATACAATAATTCACCCCTGCGAATAAGTGTATTATTCTAAATTCTAAATTCTAAATTCTAAATTCGCTTTTATCTCTTTGACAACATTGCTGGGGTCATTTTAAAAGGAATATAAATCGTACCAGTCGTAGTCAGCCGTTCTTTTTCCGCTTTGTCGTCTACCGACAAAGGTGTTTTGGGATCAACCAATTCTACAATTACTGGCATCACGCCCCGACCGATGGAACCGATTTTTTTGAAAGCATAGCTGTCTAAGTCAATGACCCGTTCGGTCCAGGCCTCGGGACCGTAGTCGTTCACTCGCACCACTACAGATTTGGCTTTGCCCTTGATCGGGTCAACAGCCGTCACGCGCAAACGTGAGCCACGCGGAAAATGTCGGCTGGCCGCGCACAGACAGCCAAAAACTTTATACCAAGAGGCTTCGCCAATCAATTCTGATTTGGCTTTTGATACGACCGCAAAAATTTGTTCATCCCAAAAAGAAATATTGGCTTTTAAACCTACCAATTTATGGCCGTTAAAAACATAAGAAGTATTTTGCGGGGTAAATTTTTTCATACCCTTGTCCCAGCGGTAAAGAATTGGTTTTTTAAAATCATCAATATCGGGTAAAGCCAGCGACAACTCCCCGACTGTCGCCACACCTAGTTTACCAAAAAGTTGCTGGCTCTCTAAAGAAATTTTAAAGGGCTGATAAAAAACATAACGACCGTCGCTCGGACCATCAGCAAAAGTAAAATCCAGATTTGCTTCCGCGCCCTCTAACAGCCAATTGGTGGTAATTTTAAGCGGTGAAATTGGCGCTTGTTTAATTTTTAAATCAAAATTAGTAAAAGTTAATTTTTCCAAAGCCATATCGGCCGGAAAACTCATGGTATCTGTGATAATTTTTGCCTTGGTTAATATAACTGGTTGGTTGGGTTGAATTTCCAAATTATTTTTAACCGACCAACTTTCCCCTATTTTTTGTAAGATGACAAAACCTGCGGGCGTTTTTTCTAAAGCAAATTTTCCTAGCGCATCGGTTTGGCTGGTTTGATAAATTATGGTCGCGCGCCAGAGATCGAGCAAATATGTTTTTTGTCCCAAAGTTAAAGTTTCTTCTGGCGCGGTTATTTCCGAGATATTGATTATCCCGTCGCTCGCCACCGGGAAAGCCAAATTGTATTTTAAATTTAATTGATTAAGTTTGAAAAAAGGATTTATCGCCAAGTCGGCGCTGGTTAAGGGAGTGGGATTTTCTACTGACGGAGGCAAAACATCAGCCCAAGCTTGGTCTAAAGACACAAATGGCTGAAGCGCTAAAAGCGCCAATGCGCTTAGCCAAAAAAGCTTTTTAAAGATATTAAAAGTCATAGATAATGCCCTAAAGTCCTTAATTTAAACCGAAATCACCGATAATTTAGGTTTCAAGGGCACGTCATATAATTGTAGCTCATTTATCCCCATTTGTCAAGACCATTATGAGCATTTGTTAATATGTTTAAACATTATTTTTAAACTTGTTTTTAAGGCCTTAATTCATTATTATGCTAAAATGCGGGATTAGTACAGTGGTAGTATGCTTGCTTCCTCCATCCTCCGTAGCAGTCAGCGGGATTAGTACAGTGGTAGTATGCTTGCTTCCTCCATCCTCCGTAGCAGTCAGCGGGATTAGTACAGTGGTAGTATGCTTGCTTCCCAAGCAAGAGACGCGAGTTCGATTCTCGTATCCCGCTTATTGCTACTGCGGAGGACGGGCAAGCAAGAGATGCGAGTTCGATTCTCGTATCCCGCTTATTGCTACTGCGGAGGACGGGCAAGCAAGAGATGCGAGTTCGATTCTCGTATCCCGCTCCAAAATAGAATGTAGAATGTAGAATATAGAATATAGCGCTAGAAATATGGATAAAATTAAGGAACGAGATTATCAGAAGAAAGTTTCATCAATTGGACCAACTACTTTTATTCCAGGAACAAGTATTGAAATTGTTAGAGAGCCACTCACAAGACATCAACCCAAGGGTGCTTTGTTTGATTTTGATGGCACTTTGAGTTTAATCCGAGAGGGCTGGCAAGGCGTAATGATTTCAATGATGGTAGAAATTTTACAAAATAAAGGAGCGCCAGAAACTAAAGTAGAATTAGAAAAAATAGTGCGGACTTTTATTGATGATTTAACTGGTAAGCAGACAATTTATCAGATGATTAGGTTTTCAGAGGAATTAATAAAGCGTGGAATAAAAACTGAAAAACCGGAGGTTTATAAAGAGTTGTACAATAACAAGCTTATGCAAAAGATTCAGAGTCGGCGTGAGGGGCTTAGCTTGGGAGAGTTAAAACCAGATGATTATTTAGTTCCTAGTACAATTAATTTTTTGAATGCCCTGACCGATCTGGGCATAAAAATGTATTTAGCTAGTGGCACAGACAAAGAATATGTTTTGGCAGAAGTTGCTTTACTCGGTTTGGATTGTTATTTTGGCCAGCATATTTATGGCGCGCCTTTAAGCAAACAAATGGTCGTTGATAATATTATACGGGAAGAAAATATTTCCGGAGCAGAATTAGTAGGTTTTGGTGACGGTTTTGTGGAAATTGATTGTGTTAAAAGTGTTGGCGGGATAGCGGTGGCGGTGGCAAGCGACGAAAATGGGCGGAGTGGAAAACCAGAAAGGTGGAAGCGGGAGAGGTTGATCGGTGCTGGCGCGGATTTAGTGGTACCGGATTATCAAAATTATATAGAGTTGGCCGAGTATATCTTTGCGGGTAAAAAAAAGTTATAATTAAATTATGGAGTTAAATAATGGCTGGTTAAAAAAGCTGCTCGGCAGTTTAGTTGCAAGTGTAATTTTGATCTTGGTTTTAGTTTTTATTTTTTCGGGTTTGAAGCGAGATGAAAAATTAATTTTAGAGAATAATTTGAAAGTCAGTTTAGGTCAATGTGAATTTAAAGTGGCTGTCGCGCGTACGGCTGAAGAACAAGCGCGGGGTTTGGGTGGTATTAAAAAGTTAAATTCTGATCAAGCCATGCTTTTTCCTTTTACCGAAGCCCAAATAAAAAATTTTTGGATGAAAGGTATGCTTATTCCCATCGATTTGGTCTGGCTGAAACAAAATGAAGTCGTTGGTCTGGAAGAAAATATGTTGCCAGATAATGGTTCAACCATTTACCCTGCGCCAGCGCCGGTTGACCTAGTTTTGGAGGCGGCCTCGGGCGCGGTTAAACGATGTGAAATTAAAGTTGGTTCAAAATTAATACAAAAAAATTGAAGATATTTTTTCTTCACTTTATGCGAAGTGGATAACTTTTTGGCGAATTTGTTATCCACAAGGGATTTTGTATATAGTAGATAAGGTCATCCGATAAATACTATATCTAGTACTTTTAGCTAGAATTTAGAATTTAGAATGTAGAATTTGGAATAATACTTTCACATCTCTAAATTTATAATTTAAAATTTTAAATTTAAAATTTCTTATGTATTGCCCACTTTGCCAATCTAAAACTCGTGTGCTTGATTCTCGCGTGGCTCAAAGCGCTCTCGCTATTCGTCGCCGTCGTGAATGTTTAGAATGCGAGTTTCGCTTTTCAACTTATGAAGAAATGGAGTTATTAGATTTTATGGTAATTAAAAAAGATGGTTCCACCCAAACATACAGTCGAAGCAAATTAGAAAATGGTTTGCGCAAGGCCTTTGAAAAACGACCGGCTTCAGAAGATGATATTCACCGTTTGGCTTTAGAAATTGAAGTGGCGCTACAAGAGGCCGGCAATCGTGGCAGTGTTTCGACCCGCCATATTGGCGAGTTGGTGATGAAGAAATTAAAAAAGATTGACGAGGTCGCTTATATCCGCTTTGCTTCTGTTTATAAATCATTTACGGACGCGCGCCAGTTTGAACGTGAATTGCAGAAAATAATCACCGCCTAAGGCGGAATTAGAAATTATAAATTTTAAATTTTAAATTAATTTCATTTTAAAATTTTCCATCATTTATAATTTATAATTTAGAATTTAAAATTACTTTTATCTACTTATATATGACCCCACCCATCCTCACCCCAGCTGTTAAAGTTCAAACTGAAGAAAAAATCAAAGGCATGGGTCTAAAATTTAAACCGTATTTTCATACGAGTGGCTCCCCTCACCCTTTTGATGATATTGCTTGGGAAATGAGAGATTGTATTATTAAAAACGTTGAGGGTGAAGCAGTTTATGAACAACATAATGTAGAAACGCCGAAATTTTGGAGTCAGAATGCTATCAATATTGTGGCTTCCAAGTATTTTTTTGGCCGGCTCGATAAAAACGAACGAGAAATCAGTGTCAAACAATTGGTGGACAGGGTTGCCCGCACGATTACAGATTGGGGCAAGGTTGATGGTTATTTTGCCAGTCCAGAAGATGCGGAAATTTTTTATAATGAGCTAACTTTTTTATTGGTTAATCAATACGGAGTTTTTAATAGCCCCGTGTGGTTCAACTGTGGCGTGCATCGGTATAGTCAAGGCACTGGTGGCACTCATTACTTTTGGGATAAAGAAAAAAATCAAGCAGGGCCAACCCTTGATGGTTATACTCATCCTCAATGCTCGGCTTGTTTTATAAATTCCATCGAGGACAGTATGTCCTCAATTTTGGATTTAGCTAAAATTGAGGGTATGTTGTTTAAAGGCGGTTCGGGCGCGGGTTGTAATTTGTCGCCTTTGCGTTCTTCCGAGGAAGCTTTAGGTGGTGGCGGTATTGCTTCTGGTCCGGTCACTTTTATGAAAGGATTTGACGCCTTTGCCGGGGTTATTAAATCTGGCGGGACGACCAGACGCGCCGCGAAAATGGTTATTTTAAACGCGGATCATCCCGACATTAAGGATTTTATTTGGTGCAAAGTGAAAGAAGAACGCAAAGCCCATGTTTTAATTGATCATGGTTATGACGGTTCTTTGGACGGTGAAATTTATACCAATATCTTTTTTCAAAATGCCAATAACAGCGTGCGCGTGACCGATGATTTTATGAGAAATTATCAGGCCAATGAAAAGTGGCAAACTCGCGCAATTAAAACTGGCCAAGTTGTTGAAGAAATGTCGGCGCGAGATTTAATGCGAGAAATTTCTTCGGCGGCTTGGGAGTGTGGCGATCCAGGGATGCAGTTTGACACTACTATTAATAATTGGCACACCTGTTTGAATGTGGAACGAATTCATGCCTCCAATCCGTGTAGTGAGTATATGTTTTTAAATGACACGGCGTGTAATTTGGCCTCTATTAATTTAATGAAATTCCGCACTGGCGTGGGCACTTTTAATACTGAAGCTTATCGTCAGGCCGTGCGCATTTTTATTACGGCCATGGAAATTATTGTGGACAATGCTTCTTATCCGACGCAAAAAATTGCCGAACGAAGTCATATTTATCGCACGCTTGGTTTGGGCTACGCTAATTTAGGCTCGTTGTTAATGTCTTATGGTCTGCCTTATGACAGCGATGAAGGGCGGGCCTACAGCGGCGCTTTGACAGCCATTTTAACGGGCGAGGCCTACACGCAATCAGCGCGAATTTCTCGTCAGGTCGGCGCTTTTCCAGATTTTGATCGCAACCGGACTTCAATGTTGCGAGTGATGCGCCAACATCAGCTCGCGGTTGAAAATATTGTCCAGAAATATTTGCCAGCCGGACTTTTTGAAACAGCGCGCGATGTTTGGTCACAAGCGATTTTGGGCGGTGAAAAATTTGGCTATCGCAACGCGCAAACAACTGTACTTGCCCCGACTGGCACCATTGCTTTTATGATGGACTGTTCCACGACCGGCATTGAACCCGGCATCGCGCTTGTGAGTTATAAAAAATTGGTGGGTGGCGGTTATATGAAATTGGTCAACGAAGACGTGCCGATGGCGCTGTCCGCTTTGGGCTACACTGACAGCGAACGAGAAGAAATAGAAAAATATTTGGAAGAGCATGACACCATTGAAGGCGCGCCCGGTTTGAAAGAAAATCATCTGGCAGTTTTTGATTGCGCTTTTAAACCAAAAAATGGTCAACGTACAATTGAACCTATGGGTCATGTGCGAATGATGGCTTCAGCCCAGCCATTTATTTCTGGCGCTATTTCTAAAACTGTAAATTTACCGGAAGACGCGACGGTGGAAGACATTGACGGAGTTTATTTAGAATCTTGGAAATTGGGTCTTAAAGCCATTGCTATTTATCGCGATGGTTGTAAGAGATCGCAACCGCTCAACACTGGTAAAGAAGGCAAGAAAGAAGAAAATTCGGAGGTTATTTATCCGCCGGTCGTGCCTCGTCCGCATCGCATTAAACCGGCCGATGAACGTTCTTCCATTACGCATAAATTTGAAGTGGGTGGTCATGAGGGCTATGTGACAGTTGGTTTGTATGAAGACGGTACGCCCTGCGAAGTTTTTATCAATATGAGTCGTCAAGGTAGTACTTTGGGCGGTATTATGGACGCTTTTGCTATTTCTATTTCGATGAATTTACAATATGGCGTGCCCTTGGAGGTTTTAGTTTCCAAGTTTGCTCATTCCCGTTTTGAGCCAGCCGGTTTTACTAAAAATCGCCAGATTCCGATTGCTAAATCCATCATTGATTATATTTTCCGTTGGTTGGCTTTAAAATTTTTAGACCGCGAAGCTTTGTCGCAGGTGACGCAAATTATTGATGAAGCGGCTTATGAAAGCAAACGCGCTTATAATTTTAATCACCGTCCGTCGATAAATGAAACGCCCGTCCCAGAAGTTGAGGCGACAGATAATTTTGCAGGAGCAACAGAAAATAAAAGTGATCATTTAACTACTTTTCAAAATTCTTTAGACGCGCCAGTTTGTAGCACTTGTGGTAATTTAATGGTCAGAAATGCCGCTTGTTATAAATGTTTAGAATGCGGAAGCACGAGCGGATGTTCGTAGATGGCAGAATGTAGGATGTAGGATATAGAATGTAGCGAGTGAAGATAGTTTTGAAAGTTAGCACGACTAGCGGTTAGCAAGAACATAAAATAAAATAATATTAGTAAAAAAAAGCCCGCCAGAGGTCCGAAGACATGGCGGGAAGCAGTTGGTCTGCTTAGTCCGTTGTTTAGTGGTTCTGGTCGGCATCGAGAACCGCCGCACTTCCACCGATGAACAGAACGTGGAAGTAGCTGTCCCGAAGCTGTTCCAGGACTTCATCCAGATTCGGCGCGTCCTCGTAGCCTTGCGGCGTCGGGATTACTCGCTGGTCATTCACCGGCTTGCCCTGAAAGACATGATTGCCTTCCACGAAGCCGATATACCAGCCACGCTCGAACGTGCACTCCTCAACCGCGCAGGTGTTCGGTCCACCAGTCGGGACAGCCGTCGCCGTAACCGGTGGCTCGAAGCGGTAGTATTTCCCGCGAACCAAGTTATGTTGTGCCACGTTGTTGTCGACAAATTGTTTCAGCGTCATCGTGTCTTGCATTGGAAACTGCATGGCGTTTTGCCTCCTATGAATGTTGAAAATTTAGTTGTTTAATGTGCTATTATTGTATTATAATGAGTATAGGTTATTATTGATATTTTGTCAATAGTGGTATGGAAATTCGGTTATTTAATTCTCTGACTCATAAAAAGGAAGTTTTTGAGCCCATTATAAATGGCGAGGTTTCTCTGTATGCCTGCGGGCCGACGGTTTATGCTTCCCCGCATATTGGCAATTTACGCACTTATATTTTTGAAGATATTTTGCGCCGAACTTTAGAAAATGCTGGTTACAAAGTAAAGCATATAGAAAATATTACGGATGTTGGCCATTTAACGAGCGACCAAGATGCAGGTGAAGACAAGTTAGAAAAAAGCAGTCAGCAGTCTGGTGAAACCGTTTGGGATATTGCCGAAAAATACACCCAAGAGTTTAAACACGCTTTAAATGATTTAAATATTTTAGAACCGACTATTTGGTGTAAAGCCACCGACCACATTGAAGAGCAAAAAAAATTAGCAGAAACTTTATGGGACAAAGGTTTTTTGTATGAAACTGCGGACGGTTTGTATTTTGATACAAGCAAATTAAAAAATTATAACGAGTTTAACCCGAAAGCCGCCGCGGGTAATGTTGCGGGCGCGCGCGTTGAAAAAAATGATGAGAAAAAATCTGCGACCGATTTTGCGGTCTGGAAATTTTCAGCTGTTGATGAACGAAGACAAATGGAATGGTCTAGTCCCCGACCTTTTGAGAATAAAATGGGTTGGCCGGGTTGGCATTTAGAATGTAGCGCTATGAGCACAAAGTATTTGGGACAACCCTTTGATATTCATTGTGGCGGGGTGGATCATTTAGCCATTCATCATCCCAATGAAATTGCGCAAAGTGAAGCGGCCACAGAAACTAAAATGTGCAATTTTTGGTTGCATGGTGAATTTCTGTTGGTGGACGGCGGGCGGATGGGCAAGTCCGAGGGCAACGCTTTTACTTTGGTAGAACTTTCAGCCAAAGGTTTTGACCCAATGGTTTTTCGCTACGGGTGTTTGCTGACTCATTACCGTCAAAAAATGAATTTTACTTGGGACGCATTGCAAGCGGCGAAGTCGGCCTATGAAACTTTATCCTCATACGTTTGGGAACAACCGGCTAATTCCCCAGTAGAAGAAAATGGCTCCGCCTTTTACTCTACGGGGCGGGCGCACGAATTAGCCGATAAGGACATGACAGCATTAGACGAAGAGGTCTTAACTTATTTAGCCGATGATTTAAACACACCTGAAGCGATGGCGGCAATTTGGAGATTTGTAAAATCTGGTATTCCGACAGCTTTAGAAAAAAAAGCTGGTGTGCTTTCAGCTTTCAATATTTTGGGCTTGTCCCCTGCTCCTGACCCATATCTTCAAGAAATCCCCACTGGGATAAAACATTTATTAGACGAGCGCGAGGCGGCCAGACAAAACAAAGATTGGGAGCAAGCTGATCATTTACGTAAACAGATCGGAGATTTAGGTTATTTGGTGGAAGATACCGCCCAAGGTCAAAAAATTCGGAAAATATAAAAAGTCCTCTTCACTAAGGAAGAGGACTCACTTTCAGTCGTGGAATTTTATTTGACCACGTTGAACTTACTGATTGCATTGTTTGAATTTGACCGGAGATGCAGAAAATATGTACCAGTTTTCAGTGGTCCGACATCCAATATAAATGTATGTAGACCAGCCGTCTTGACTTCTTTTGGAAGAGCCATAACTTCGCGGGCTTCGATATCATAGACAACCAAACTAATTTCCTGATCAAATGGCACGGTATATGAAATATTGGTAGTCGAGGAAACGTTCGTGTTTGGCGAAATTGAGACAATACTCAATTCCGTGGCTTTTGTACTGGATGCCACTTTCACAACCGGCGAATATTCAAACGAACCATCGCGGTCAATTTGTTTCAAACGATAACTCACGGTTTGCGGGCTTGCTTTATCGATGAAGGTATAGTCGTTTGGAGTGCTGGAAGTGCCATGGCCAGCGACAAATCCGATTTTTGTAAACAATTTGGTATCGGTAGATTTTTCGATTTCAAAACCGAAATTGTTGACTTCAGTTGCAGTTTTCCATTTCAAGACGACATTTAATCCATTTAAATTCGCGGTAAAACTAACCAGCTCAACCGGCAAGACTCCATTGTCAGACTGTATCCAGTCGATCTTAATCGTCGAGGAAGTTCCTCGACGAACCTTGACGTAATAATTTTGGTCAACTACGTCCGTAATTATAGTATAACAAGCGCCGTTCCCAGAGTAGCTGATGCCAACAGCAGAATAACTTCCGCCCAAACTGGCAGACGCTTCAATTATCAAACCAGTGTTAGGAGACGGACCCGTATACTTCAGACTCAAAGATGTTGTTGCCGAGAGTGGCCCGACCACAAAGTAATCGCTACCGGAACTAATTTTTGCCCATTTAGTGTAGGTGTTGCTACACGGATTTTCAGACACAATATCAACGTGAAATATCTTTATTTCTGGATATTGTACTGGCGGTGAATCGTAGCGATCGGGACTTAGCAATTCAAAATCGCACAGTGATTGACTTATTGCCAGTGGTGATACAACCACAATTAGCAAACAAATAAGAAATGTTTTCATGAATCCTCCCGGATTAGTGAGTGAGTGATTTGTTGTTTTTAATTTCTTTTAGGCCCCTGTAAAATAAATACAGGTCCAAAAATCCTCCAAAGCAAGCGAGGATGATTATGTTAGTATCATTTATTGTCAATATTTTTCTCCTATTCTGATGTGAAAGAGTTGTTTGTTTGTTAAAATAAGTGTACTATATCGGGATATTTTTGTCTATGGTTAATTTTTGGACCCTTTTAAAACCCCCTATTTTAGCGCTAGCACCAATGGCGGGCGTGACTGATACGGCTTTTCGCCAAATGTGTAAAAATGGCGGAGCCGATGTTGTTTATAATGAATTTGTTTCCGCCGAAGCGCTGGTGCGTGATAATAAAAAAACTAAAGAAATGCTCTCTTACGCGGATATGGAACGACCGATCGTGTGTCAAATTTTTGGTCACGAGGGCGCGCGATTGGCGGAAGCTTCTAAAATCGTAGCGGAATTTGGTTTTGACGGCGTCGATATAAATTTTGGTTGCCCAGCTTATAAGGTTGTTAAAAATGGCGGGGGCGTCTCTTTAATGCGCGACCCAGCTAGGTGCGCCGAAATTATTGCCAAGGTTTGTGAGGCCTCGCCAATTCCTGTTTCCATAAAATTGCGCGCCAGTATTTCGGTTGGTAAAAAAATTATGGAAAAAGTGGACTGTCCCGATGAATGTGGTTTGGGCGCGGCCACCGCTTTAGATATTTTAGAAAAAATAAAAGATTTGCCAGTGGCGGCCGTGATGTTGCACGCGCGCACTTACGAGCAACCTTTTGATGGTGAACCGCAATGGCAGATGGTAGCAGAGGCGCGAAAAATATATGGTGGTGTGCTTTTAGCCAATGGTGGTATTACCACTGGACAAAAAGCCCGTGAAGTATTGGCAGAAACTGGTGCTGATGGTTTGGGTATTGCGCGCGGCGCTTGGGGCCGGCCGTGGATATTTCAAGAAATTAAAGATTATTTAGATACGGGTGAAATTAATCAAAAAAGTCGTCAAGAAATTATAGCGACAATGTTGGAGCATGCAGAACTTGCCCTGGCCCATGAGGGTGAATACGGTTTAATTGAATTACGCAAGCATTTGGGCTGGTATGTTAAAGGTTGGCCAAATACAAGCGCGCTTCGTTCTAAATTGGTTCAGATTAAAACTTTAGCAGAATTGAAAAATATTTTAGCTCAAATTTAAAAAGGCGTTTTGGATTTTTTTTGAAAAAAGCCGTGGGCAGGTTTAGTGGGTAGAGTTGGTATTTTTTGATGACGCGCTGTAATCGCCATCATAATAATTGGAATAACGACCCATAAGAATTGCGCGGTTTCAGATACAAAAAGTTTTTGCGTTAAAGGTCCCAAGAATTTTTCATAGGCGCTCGGCATAAACGATAAAATAACAGAAACTACTAAGCCGACATGGAGAATTGAAAAAATAATCACGGTTAGCCCAGAATGTTTGGGCGTATTAGCAATAGTGCGATATAAAGTGGAACGACTTAAAAGTAAAAATAAAATAATAACGACGCCGATAAAAATTCCGCTTTTTAAAATAAAGAGTTGGTCTGTTGTAAGTGGTGGTAGGTTGCGAAGCCACGGCGCGACATTGGTAATAGCGAGCGACATATACAGACAGACAAAAATCAACATCAATTTATCTCGTCCTAAAAATAAACCGTAAAGAATAGCGATGACAGCCACGAAAACTATTAAAAAAATATCCCAAGTTGGATTGCCCCAGCTAATTTGACCCAAGTAGTATAAAAGCTTGTCCATAAAAGTAAGCTTAACGAATTTTTGAGTAATTGTGGTTGTGGAAAGGTTTAATGGCGTATAAAGGCCATTTTTAAAGGGCGTCAAGTGGAAAAGCAAAATAGCTCTTGACAAAATTCTAAGAGTATGCTATAATAATACTAACAGTAATAGTTCATTCATTCTAACAATAGTCAAAAGGAGCTAAACATGAGAAATGGACAGAGTTATTTGACGAAGGATTTACCGCCAGAAAATGCATCAATATCTGTTTGGTCGCATTTTTGCCAGCAATCTTGCCTCGAGTTTAGTGCGCAATTTAAGGTAGTTCATTATTTAAGTTATGTAACTGCCTCTAGCACGTATGCAGTTAATATGAAAGGAGAGGCCATTCGTTTGTTCAACAGCACTCGAAATATCCTTACCGACAAGAATTTGCATAGAGATCTTTATCTGTTATTTGATCAGGTTTATTCTGAGCCTGTAACAGTCAAATCAATCATGGAAAACATCTTGGTCAAGAAGGCATTGAAGGCAGTTGAAACAATGGAGAAGGTGTCTGAGCTATGTAAGGATAAGTGGGAATTACAAGTTATGGAGTTTGTTGCAGCAACAATTGAGAGTGTGAAAAAAGATCTCAATTGTGAAGATTATAACTCCCTCAAGAATAGTTTCAGCAGATTAGCGAAACTTATACCGGAAGATTAAAGCTTCTCCCCGTCATTCATAAGGTCATCAGCAACATCGCTGATGACCTTTTTTATTTTGTTCGTAATTTTTTTGGGCCAGATAAGTTTGGCTAAAACATAAAGGTCGCCGCGACTTTTGCTATTGAGGCGAGGCAAGCCCTGTTCTTTTAAACGGAAAATTGTGCCCGAGGCAGTTTGCGAGGGTATTTTTAAAGTTAAGGGTCCGGTCAAAGTTTCAATGGTTGTTTCGCCACCTAACATCATTACAGGCAAAGAAATATTTTTTTCAGTTTTTAAATTTATACCATCGCGATTGAAGCGACGGTCTGGCACGATACCAATCGTAATAAGTAAGTCACCCGGCTCCCCGCCTAAAACAGCATTGCCCAGTCCACCATAACGGATGGTTTGGTTGTTATCGATGCCAGCTGGAATAGCCACTTCAATATTTTTTCTTTGGTGTTCCAGTCCTGTGCCATGACAAGAAGTACAATTATGTTCTGGGATTTTACCACTGCCTTTGCAGGTTGAACAAGTTAAGCGATTTTCAATAGTGCCAAAAAATGACTGGTGTCTTTGAGTAATGATGCCACTACCAGCGCAGGTAGCGCAGGTTTTTAGTTTTTTATCTTTGGCGCCAGTGCCAGCGCATATGGGGCAAGGCGCGTCATGAGAAATCTCTAAAGATTTTTTCAAGCCAGTTAAAACATCAACCAAGGTAATATCTATATTAACTTGAATATCGCCACCGCGTTTGGTTTTTCGATTCTGGCTTTGTCTTTTACCCCCGCCGCCAAAACCAAACATATCGGAAAAAATATCGCCCAAATCCGTGAAATTACCAAAATCAAAATGGATATTTTGATTCTGACCAGAAAAACCCTCAAATCCTTGGAAGCCATCGCTCGAGCCAAATTGATCGTATCTTTTTCTTTTGTCTGGGTCGGAGAGCGTTTGATAAGCTTCATTTATTTTTTTAAATTGAACATCACTGCCGCCCTTGTCTGGGTGGTGTTCGTGGGCTAGTTTGCGGAAAGCCTTTTTTATGTCATCAGATGAAGCTTCACGCGATATGCCGAGTGTAGAGTAAAAATCATTTTCCATATGAATGGAATTATAAATTATAAATTTTAGATTTTAAATGAAAGTTTATATTTTGATGTCAATAATTTAAAATTCATAATTTGAAATTTAAAATTACTTAACAACTTCTCCTTCAACCGGTGCTAGCTCGTCCTTTTTTTCATCGGATGGCGATGTGGCGGGCTGTTCAGTTGGTTGTTGCTTATAAAGCGCTTCGCCTATTTGTTGCGCGGATTTTTGCAAGTCTTCCAGAGCTTTTTTAATTGTTTCTGTGTCCGTATTTTCTTTGGCTTTTTTTAACTCTTCAATTTTAGTTTTGATATCTTCTTTGGTTTCAGCGGGAATTTTATCACCAGCTTCGGTTAAAGATTTTTCTGTCGCGAAAATCATAGTTTCGGCCAGATTGTGAAGTTCGGCTATTTCTTTTTTCTTGGTATCTTCTGTGGCATGGAGCTCCGCGTCTTTTTTCATTTTTTCAATTTCTTCGGGTGTGAGACCGGACGAAGCGGTAATCGTAATTTTTTGTTCACGATTGGTGGCTTTATCTTTAGCTTTAACATTTAAAATACCGTTGGCATCAATATCAAAAGAAACTTCAATTTGGGGCAGACCACGAGGCGCGGGCGGCAGACCGTCTAAAATAAATTTACCCAAAGTTTTGTTATCACTGGCCATCGGGCGTTCGCCTTGCAAGATATGAATTTCTACTTGAGTTTGGGAGTCCGAAGCTGTAGAAAAAGTTTGTGTTTTAGAAGTTGGAATCGTAGTATTGCGGTTGATTAAAGGCGTGGCGACGCCGCCCAAAGTTTCAATGCCGAGGGTTAAAGGCGTGACGTCTAAAAGTAAAACGTCTTTAATATCGCCTTGCAACACACCCGCTTGGACGGCCGCACCGATGGCCACGACTTCGTCGGGGTTGACCGAGACATTTGGTTTTTTGCCAAAAAATGTTTCCACGGTACGCAAAACTAAAGGCATACGAGTCATACCACCCACCATAACTATTTCATCGATTTGATTTTTTTCAAGTTTGGCGTCGCTTAAAGCTTTTTGGCATGGCTCCAAAGTTTTCTTGACTAAGTCCCCGACTAATTCCTCCAGTTTAGCGCGTGAAAGTTTCATTACAAGATGTTTTGGACCAGCGGTATCTGAAGTAATAAAGGGTTGATTGATTTCTGTATCATTGGCTGTCGACAGTTCAATCTTGGCTTTTTCGGCCGCTTCTTTAATTCTTTGCAAAGCTAAAGAATCGCCAGACAAGTCCAGTCCTTGGTCTTTTTTAAATTCTTCAATAATCCATTTTATGATTATTTGGTCAAAATCATCGCCACCCAAATGCGTGTCGCCATTGGTGGCTTTAACTTCGACCGTGTCGGCCGAAACTTCCAAAACAGAAACGTCAAAAGTACCGCCACCCAAGTCGTAAACAACGATTTTTTGATCTTTCTTTTTATCAAAGCCATAAGCGAGCGCGGCCGCCGTTGGTTCATTGATAATGCGCATAACTTTCAGCCCCGCGATGACACCGGCGTCTTTGGTGGCTTGCCTTTGGCTATCGTCAAAATAAGCTGGCACGGTAATAATGGCTTCAGTAATTGTTTCGCCCAATTTTTCTTCGGCGTCAGCTTTCATTTTTTGTAAAATCATAGCAGAAATTTCTTGCGGCGTGTATTCTTTTTCACCCATTAAAATTTTGACGCCTTCACCCGCTTGAATAATTTTATAGGGCATATTTTTAATATCGCGCTCTACTTCGTCATCGTTGAAATGTCGGCCGATTAGTCGTTTGATGGAAAAAAGTGTGTGGGCAGGGTTGGTGACAGCTTGCCGTTTGGCTAACATACCCACCAGTCGTTCCCCGCTTTTGGCGATCGCGACCATAGATGGCGTGGTGCGCGCGCCTTCTTTATTTTCTAAAACTTTCGGCTGGCCACCTTCCATGACAGCCATGCAAGAGTTTGTTGTACCGAGATCAATACCAAGAATTTTTGACATAGAAAATTAAATAAAATAAGAATTTTGAATTTAGAATTTAGAATCACTCGAAACAATAACTCGAGCGGGTTGTATAACAATATCTCCCAGCATAAAACCCGGACTTATTTCTCGCGTGATAGTTTCGGGAGTTTGTTGTTCCGTAGTTTTTTCTGTGCCAGCCGCCTCGTGGATTAGCGGATTAAATTTTTCACCGATAGTTTTTATGCGAGTTAAACCCAGTCGGCCAAAAGCCGTTTCAATTTCTACCGCAATATGTTTTATACCATCTAACCACGGATTATTTTTTAAATCTTCTGGGGCGTGTTCCAGCGCGGTTTCTAAATAAGTTAAAGTTGGCAAAATTTCTTTAACCAGATTCATTTTAGCTTGTTTAAGCAAATCCTGTCCAAAACCTGACATTTGTTTTTGCAAGTTGGCGTAGTCGGCTTGCGCTCGTTGCCAACCGGCGAGATATTCTTGGGCCTTCTTTTGTAAGTCAGAATTTAGAATTTGCCCGGCCTTCGTAGCCGAAGCCACTTCGGCGGAGTAGGCGAATTTAGAATTTAGATCGGATATTTCTGGAGTGATGTTTGGTTGATCCATAATAAAGAAGGAGAAATTTCTAATAAGCTAAAAAGCTACAAGCTAAAAAGCTAATTATAAAGTTCATTCACGAAGTTAAGACAAGACACAGCGCGGTCATATTTCATACGCGCTGGGCCCAAGATAGTAAAAAGGTGTGATTCCAATGGTAAAATAACCGTGCCAAAGGCCGCTCCAAAAGGATTGTCTATGCCAATTAAAATTTCTAATTCACCATTTGGTCTGATTTCCGCCAAAATTTTATGAAAATTATTATCTAGTTCGTCTATTGCCCTAGAAACATTTAAAATTTCCGCGGGGCTGGAAAATTCTGGTTGTCCAAAGATATAGGAGAGACCAGTAATAAAAATTATATCTTGATCCATATTGATGGCGACGGCGCTTTGAACAATGTCAGAAATTTGTTTGGCCAAATTACGTAAAGTTTCACCTTCATTATGGGAGGCCTTATAGGAATTTTCTAAACGTTGTTGAAAACGTTGCGGTAAGCTGGTTTGGTGTTCGCGAATTTTTTCAATATAAAATTTAAACGCTTGATGCGTGGGAATACGGCCAGATGAAGTGTGTGGTGAAATAGTCAAATTAAGTTCGTCTAAAGCTATAAAGTCATTACGAATAGTGGCAGAAGAAACACTAAGTTTATTAGCAATAGCTTGCGAAGCCACCGGCTCCCCTGTTTCAATATAACTTTCCACGACTTGCCAGAGGATGTCCCGTTGGCGGTTGGAAATTAAATCACGAATGGAGTATGGCATATTTAGCTTCTTAGGTTGTAGCTTTTTAGCTTAATTAGGAAGAGAATTAACCATTCGCCAATTGGCGTAGGAAATTCACTATTTATAATAAAAAATTAGCAGTCCTGTGTCAAGAGTGCTAACCGGCAGAGCCGGAATTATAAATTATGATCCGTCGGCTGACGGATGAATTATGAATTATGCTACATTCTACATTCGCCTACTCCGCCGAAGTAGTTTCGGCTACGAAGGCTGGATATATCCTACATTCTACATTCTCAACTTATCCCCAAGGGGGGGGGATTAGGTGGTAGAATAAAGCTGGTTTTCACTTTTTAATCTTTTAGATATGAATCATTATAAAGTATTATTTTTGTTGGTTTTTAGTCTTGTAGTTTTTACTCCTCAAACTCAAGCCGCCATGACCTATGGCGCGACGACTGCGACCAGTGACGGCAATTATACTCTAGATGGTATTACTTCTTCGGCCTTTTCTTTTGGGCCGTCTATTACAACTGGCAGTATTGTCATGGGCTCTGGACTAACTTCAGGCACGATTACTATTGGAGGCGCTTCTCAAAGTGGCAACATAATACTTGGTCCCACTGGCGCCACTAGTAAAATTGGTATTGGGACAAGCAGTCCACGAACTCGGTTAGAGTTGGGAAATGACGGCGCGGTGCTAGCCATTGGAACTTATGGTAGTGGTTGGACAGAGCCCAATCTTGGCGCTGGTACAAGAATGATATGGTATCCGCGCAAAGCAGCTTTCAGAGTGGGGAATATTAGCGGAACGAAATGGAATAATGTTAATATTGGTAATTATTCAATCGCAATGGGCAGTGATACAACCGCCAGTGCTGATTATTCAACCGCAATGGGTGATGTTACAACTGCCAGCGGCGATGCTTCGACTGCAATGGGTAGCAGTACAACTGCCAGTGCTGATTATTCAACCGCAATGGGTAGCAGTACAACTGCCAGTGGTATTTCTTCAGTAGCAATGGGAGAAAGTACACAGGCTGCTGGTAATAATTCAGTCGCAATGGGTTTAGCCACAGCTACCGGAAGTTATGCTTCAGTTGCAATGGGTAAATATAATGTGGGTGGTGGTACGGCTGGAAGTTGGGTGGCAACAGAAGCGTTATTTGAAATAGGTATAGGTACTGATTATGGCAATAAGGCCAACGCTTTGACAGTTTTGAAAAATGGTAATGTTGGTATTGGGACGGCCACTCCTGGGGCTTCAAATTTACTTGATCTTACTTCTACGACAAAAGGTTTTGTTTTGCCACGAATGACCAAAGCGCAACGCGACGCTATTGCTACTCCAGTTGCCGGTATGATGATTTATCAAACTGATAACACTCCCGGGCTTCGTGTTTATAATGCTACAAATTGGATGCGTTTCACGGAAACCGCGGACTAGTAGTTTAGCGAATAGAAAAAAATTCAGAAGTATATTAAGCTATTTTAGTGTTTATTAAGTTAAAACGATTATTACAAATTATATCGAGCGGGGCGATAGTGATTGCCTTGGGTTCTTTGGTTTCACGGCTCTTGGGGCTGTTGCGCGACCGTTTGCTGGCGCATTATTTTGGCGCGAGCCAATTGACCGATGCGTACTTAACAGCTTTTCGTTTGCCAGATTTTATTTTTAATTTACTTGCTCTAGGGGCGCTGTCTGCTTCTTTTGTGCCGTGGTTTTTGAAAGTATGGCACGCTGACGCCACAAACAACTTACAACCTACAACAAACGACATTCAAAATTTAAAATTTAAAATTTATAATTCTAATAGCCACGATTCACATCGAGAAGCGTGGCTATTAGCAAACGGTGTTTTGGTAATTTCTTTTGCAGGTATTTTTGTTTTAGCGCTACTGGGTTTTATTTTCGCGCCATTTGTGGTCGCGCTTCTGGCGCCGGGGTTTTTGGGAGAGCAAAAAGATTTAACTATTTCTTTAACTCGTTTAATGCTTCTCTCCCCGCTTTTTTTCACAGTCAGCAATGTTTTTTCTGGTGTGCTGACCGCGCGCAAAAAATTCTTGGCGATTTCTTTCGCGCCCGTTTGGTATAACCTTGGTATAATTTTTGGCATCATATATTTATATCCGCATTTTGGAACAATGGGTTTGGCTTGGGGCGTGGTCATTGGCGCGGCTTTGCATATGTTAAATCATTTGGTGGCTGGTATAATGAGTGGCTACAAATTTTATTTGGGGCAAATTTGGTCGAGTGCGGTTAAAAAAGTTTTTGTTCAATTAATTCCGCGAGCGGCTGGCTTGGGCTTGCAACAAGTGTTGTTGATGGTGATTACTTCGGCCGCCTCGCTGGCTGGCGTCGGCGCCATTACCGCCTACACTTGGGCGCAAAATGGCGCGTGGTTACCAGTTAATTTATTTGGCGTCTCAATCGCGGTCGCTTCTTTTCCTGTTTTATCGGAAGCGATCGCGCAAAATCGGCCTGAAGATTTTATCAAACATTTAACCGAAAAAATAAAAAAAATTATGTTTTGGCTGTTGCCCGCCTCGGCTTTTATTTTTATTTTAAGTGAGCCCTTGGTGCGTTTGGTTTTAGGCACGGGCGCTTTTGGTGAAGGCAATATTGTTTTAACCGCAAAAATTTTAGCGGTTTTTGCTTTGTTTTTGGTTTTTCAAGGGCTGGTGCCACTCTTGGCGCGCGCCTGGTATGCCCTTCACAACACCAAAATCCCTTTTTTAACTAGTTTAATCGGCTTTGTCATTACTTTGGCTTTGGCTTATCCGGCTGTCAAAATTTATGGAGTTATTTCCTTAGCTTATCTTTATGGAGCAGATATGTTTTTGCAAGCAATTTTATTATGGATATTTTTGCAAAAAAAGCATAAATTTTTCTTTAAAAAAGATATGGTAGATTTTATAAAATTATCGGTGTCGGCAGTGGCGGTTGGTTATGTTTCATATTACGTTTGGTCAATTTTAGGCCGAACAGATTCATTAATAAATTTATTAGGTTCACTAGTTTTAATAGGACTCATCGCTGGCGTGGTTTATATTCTTCTAATTTTCCTCCTCCGCGCTGAAGAATTTAAAATTATCAAAAAATTTGTGAAATAAAAAAATCCCTCCTATAAGGAGGGATGTACTAATATGAGCTGACTCATTTAAGGCGAACGAGAGTTTCTGAAACCAATGAGTAGTTCAAAAGATTTATTTTACCCAAAGCGTCAACAATAGTTTTTGCTTTGGCATTTTGTTTGGTATTTTGTTTGATATTTTGGCATAATCTACTTTCAAATCCAAGGATAGTATCATCAATTCTGAAAGCATCAGCTAGATCGGGACAGAGTAGTTTAAAAGCCGGTCGGTGGATGTTGTCGTATTTTGTTGAAAGTTGTTTAACTCCACAAATTAAGCTTTCAATTTCTGCTGCCAATCCCTCGACAATTAAATCGTGTAAGGACAGATTTTCATTGATAATGAGAGAAGAGTCTGTTTTAGCTGCAACTTCGGAGTTGTATATGAATGGATATGTTAGCGCGTGGGCGAGTTCATGAACTAGAGTTGAATAAAGACTCTCAAACGAAGGGTTAAATTTTAGATAAATAAAAATTGAATCTGCCGATAACCATGGATTGCACCAGTATCTACCAGAAGCATTTTCAGGGAAACCATGAGCAGTGTTGTCTTCATACAACCTTAGATATAGTAATTTTCCTCTTCGTAATAAGCCATAGTTGGTATGTAGCAAATCTTCAGGTTTTACGCCGGCGGAAACAAGGCAAGAATACATTATTGAGTCAAGGGGGGTATTCTTAAGAAATCGTTTTAAAGTAGAGAGATTGTTTAAACGATTCTGCATTTCTTTTGAACTATCAACGTACTCATGGTTCAGTATGTTCCATTGAAATTTCGGAAGTAGTTTATTCATTTCCATTTCAAGTGTCTTATCGAATTTTCCAAGTCCTTCATGAAGTGTTGGAAAAACCGTTGAGTAGTCACCGGTGGAAATGGCTATATTTGTTTTTTCATACCAGCGGTTTGCCAACATTGTTGGAAAATAAAACCAAACGACGATGCAGATACCAATAAAAAGAGCAATTCTTTTTTCTACTTTTTTGTTTATATCTATACCCAGTCGAAAAAATATAGCTCTTATTTTTTCCGCCGTCCATACAACTAGTAAAAGAAAAATGGTAACGGAGGCGATAACGGCTGATATTCTTAATAACCACGTCGCAATTTCAAAAATTATAGACCACATGATAAATGCTCCTTTGAGTATGTGATTTTAAATGTTATGTTAATTGATTCAAGTCTATCATATATCTATTTTTTTGTCAAGCCCACCCAAGTTTTGTTCAAAATTTGGGTGGGCAAGAGCATATTTTGCTAGCTTTTTTGAGAATTTTTTGGTACAGTTGGGTAATGGAACCCAGTAGAAGAAAATTTTGGTCGAGCTATTTTCAGCAGAAAATGGCCGCTCGACAAATGAAATGCAAAATTTACTCTACTGGGCAGAGCATAGAATTTTATGGATAAAATTCGGAATTTCTGTATAATCGCGCATATTGACCACGGTAAGAGTACCTTGGCGGATCGGTTGCTGGAGATAACCGGCACGATTGATAAGCGAAATATGAAAGAGCAATTACTCGACCAAATGGATTTGGAGCGCGAAAAAGGCATCACCATAAAACTTCAGCCGGTCCGGATGAATTATCAAGGGTATATGTTGAATCTGATCGACACGCCGGGACACGTGGATTTTGGCTATGAAGTTTCTCGTTCATTGGCAGCGGTGGAAGCGGCCGTACTTTTAGTTGATTGCACCCAAGGTATTCAAGCGCAAACGTTAGCCAATTTTCAATTGGCAAAAGCGCAGGGGCTTAAAATTATTCCAGTTATAAATAAAATTGATTTACCCGCCGCCAATATTGCAGAGGCCGAAGAGTCCCTGGAGAATTTAACTGGCGTGCCGAAAGAAAAAATTCTCCGTGTGTCTGGTAAAACTGGCGCGGGCGTCAAGGAATTGTTAGAAAAAATAATTCAAGATTGCCCTGCTCCGCAACCTACAACCTACAACCTACAACCCACAACCTTCCAATCTTTAATTTTCGATTCTGTTTATGATGATTATCGTGGGGTGGTGGCTTATGTTAGAATTTTTAATGGTTCAATAAAACGCGGTCAAGAAGTTTATTTTCACGCCACAGGCGCTAAAGCACTCGTTTTAGAAGTAGGACATTTTGTGCCAAAATTTCAAGCCGATGAAATTTTAAATTCCGGTCAGATTGGTTATATCGTCACAGGGCTTAAAAGTATTAAAGATTGTCATGTGGGCGACACGGTTTCGGTGGTGGGTGAAACTGTCCCCGTCTTGGAGGGCTATCAGCCCAGTCAGCCCATGGTGTTTGCCTCTATTTTTTCGCGCGATGGTGAAGCGACAAAATTACGGGTGGGTATAGAAAAACTTCAATTGAATGACGCCAGTTTGTCTTTTGAACCGGAACATTCCGACGCTTTGGGCTATGGTTTTAGGTGTGGTTTTTTGGGTTTGTTGCATTTGGAAATTATTCAAGAACGGTTGCGGCGCGAGTTTGAATTGGATTTAATCGTGACCGTGCCGTCTGTTGCCTATCATGTAAAAACTTATGGTCAAGCCGAGTGGCAGGTGGTCACCTCTCCCCTCCATTTGCCGAAAGCGGAAACAATCGCGGGCATTGAAGAGCCGTGGGTAGATTTGGAAATTATTACGCCTACGACATATTTAGGTAATTTAATGACTTTACTTTCGCAACGGCAAGCGCTTTATGGTTCGACGGAATATTTGGATAGCGAACGCGCGGTTTTAAAATATCAAAGTTCGTTGTCCGCGATTTTGGTGGATTTTTATGATGCTTTAAAAAGTGCCTCGTCGGGTTATGCTTCGCTCGCCTATCAAATAATTGACTACCGGACGGCTGATATTGTGCGGTTAGATATTTTAGTGGCAAATGAAATGGTGGAAGCGTTGTCTAGTTTGGTTAATAAAAGCGAAGCTCAAAGTATTGGCAGAAAAGTAGCGGAAGAATTGAAAAAAGTTTTGCCCAGACAAATGTTTGAGGTCAAAATTCAAGCCAGCGTGGGCGGTAAAATTATTGCCAGCGAGCATTTGCCGGCGATGAGAAAAGACGTGACAGCCAAGCTTTATGGTGGCGACAGAACTCGTCGAATGAAACTTTTAGAAAAGCAGAAAAAAGGCAAATCAAAAATGAAGGCAATGGGTAAAGTGGATATTCCCCAAGAGGCCTTTTGGGCGGTGCTGAAACGCTAGCTTGGAGCTATGAGCTGGTAGCTTTTAGTTTTAATGGTTAAATTTATTCACTACTCAAAATTATATTGAATCATTAGAATATACTTATGTTTACTCGGCAAAAAAGGGCGTTTAAAAAATGGGCTAGCCCAAAACGTTTGCTTTTAACGGTTTTTATTTTGTTTATGACAGGTCTGCTTATTTTAGGTATGTTCCCCGCTTTGTATAATTAAAACAATTTTTTGGTTATATTTGTATTTAATTTAAAATTTAGAATTTAAAATTTATAATTATTGATATGATTCCCCTTCCCGACTATATCGTTAAAAAAATTCTTTCAAATGAAACTGTCGTAACGGCGACTAGAGAAAGTCTGATGGTGCACTATTATAAATTGTCGGCAGTTTTTGTTTCTTTTATTTTAGCTTTTTTCTTTTGGTCAACAATGGTTTCTTGGGGGTTGTTCGGCCAGATTTTATTTTTGATATGGTTTTTAGTTAATTTAATTTTTGCTTGGAGATTTTTGCGCGAGTATCTAGGTACCTTGTCTATTTTAACTTTAAAACGATTGGTGTTAATTCGCGCTACGCGTTGGTTCAACCGCTCGATCAGGGATATTCCCCTAACCGAGATTTTAGACATTGAAGCGCAAAGGCATGGCGTCAGGCAAAGTCTGGCGGCTTATGGCACCGTTCACGTGGTCATTGGCAATACACCGGTGCCGATTCCTTTTGTGCCGCATCCGGAAAGGTTTGCCGAAGATATTAGGCGCATGCGAGCGGAAGCAATAAGGGCTGAAAAACGCGCGGAAAAAATGTTGGGCGGAGAAGATGCGACAGAGATGAAAAAATTAACCAAACAAGATTTAGAAAAAGTTATGTCGCGCTTGGCGCGCTCGGCCGATCCGCAAGAGTTTAAAGAAGCGACAGAAAGTGTCCTGTCCGCTTCCGATAATAAGGAGGAGACGGAGTAAAATTAATAATTTCTAATTTCCAATTTCTAATAAATTTCAAATTTCTAATTTTAAAATATTAAGTCATTAAAAATTTATTAAAAATTAAGAATCCCAGTAGTAGAACACTCCGCGTTCACTACGGGACAGGTTGAAAATTCAAAATTACTAAATCCTATTCACTTCTAAATTAGTTTAAATCCAGTTACTATAAATATATGATGAGCATATTCCGTCGTTTTCTCGCTTCACGGTTGGCTTATCGGCTGACTTTATTAATCGCGATTGGCATCGTTGTCGGTGCTGGCTATTCTTTGTTTAAAGAAATTAATAAACGGGCTAAATTGGCGGCGCAGATAAAGGCCTTGCAAAGTGATATCGCGGAAGTAGAATATAGAAATCGCGATTTATCGGATGTAGTTAAATATTTGCAAAGTGATTCTTTTAAAGAACGGCAGGCACGACTTTTATTAAATATGCAAAAACCAAATGAAAAAACTGTCCAACTGGTCGATCGTCCAGAAGCTTCATCGGTGGCAGTTCCAGAAGGCAATGCAAATTTGTTGGATATTATTTTGCAACCGCCTTTGCCAAATGCCTCGGCTAAAAAAACACCAGCCACCAACACTTTGTCTCGTAGAATGGAATTATGGTGGGGTTATTTTTTTAAGTAGGATTTAAAAAGTAAAAAATAGAGTTTTGGAGCCGATAGTCGGGATCGAACCGACGACCTCTGCTTTACGAAAGCATTGCTCTACCAGCTGAGCTATATCGGCGTTTAATTAATCTATCAGATTTTACGGGTTATTTCAACTTCTTATGATGTCTTATTCCACAGTAGTGAAGCAAAGTTTACTACGTGGCAAGCGTACGAATAGTGGAATAAGGCATTTAAAAAATAACTATCTCATTTTCGCGCGAAAATGAGATAGTATTAATTATTATTGGTCGGGTTGGTTATGGGTGTAAGTTTTTGGACTTCGGTGATGGTTTTGGGTAAAAGTTCATACAAGCTATCAACTTCTTCTTGAGTAGTGTTAAAACCCATAGAAATACGCAAACTACCAAGGGCAGATTTTTCGGATAGACCACAAGCTAAAAGTACATGAGATGGTTTGATATCGCCAGAAGTACAAGCCGAGCCAGAAGATGTTTCTATTCCCTTTTGCGACAAATGTAGCACAACATTTTCGCCTTCAACGGCCTCAATAGACAAGCTAACATTATTTACCAAACGATATTTTTTACTGCCAGTAATTTTTACGCCATCAATTTTTTCTACCGAGGCCATAATTTGTTTTTGAAAATTTTCTAATTTTGAAATATGTTGAGCGCGTTCTTCGGTCGCGATTTCCAAAGCTTTGGCGAGGGCTAAAATAGCAGGAACGTTTTCTGTGCCAGCGCGTTTTTGCCATTCTTGATTACCGCCTAAAATTTGCGGTGTAAGTATAATACCCTCTTTGACATACAAAATTCCTATGCCTTTGGGCGCGCCAAATTTATGGCCGGCTAATGTTATTATATCGGCGCCTATTTTTTTGAAATCTAAGTCCATTAGTCCAACTGCTTGCACGGCGTCGGTGTGAAAAACTCCGCCGTAGCTATGAACGGTCAAAGCTAAATCCCCGATTGGGTTAATCGTGCCGATTTCGTTATTGGCGAGCATTACGGAAACGAGGTCAAATTTTTCGTCTTCAATAATAATTCTGGCTTGTTCGGTTAAAAGGCCTTCAAAATTTATGGGTAAAAAAATTACTCGGACACCTTTTGTTTTTAAATATTCCGCTGTGTTTAAAACAGAAGAATGTTCAATCGGCGAAAGAGCAAATTTACCGCGCCAATTTTTGGCTTCAAAAAAACCTTTAAGAGCGAGATTGTTGCCTTCCGAGCCGGAAGATGTAAAAATTATTTCAGTCGGAGCGCAATTTAAAAGTGAGGCAATTTTTTCGCGCGCTTCATTAAGAGTGTTTTTGGCTTGTCGGCCAGTCTGATGAATAGAAGAAGCATTGCCCCAATATTTTTGAGAAGCTTCATTATAAACTTCTAAAACCTCTGACCGAACAGGGCTAGTCGCCGCGTAGTCGAAATAGGCGATTTTTTTATGTAAGCCGAAGAACATATGGGCGTAAGCGTAGCAGAAAGACAAAAAATAAAAAAGCCATGAATCGAAATCATGGCTTGTAAAGTGGGTCCTGGTATCTGTATCGTTAAGAAGAAGCATCTCTTAAAGAAGCGGCATCTCTTAAAGAAGAAGATAAATCTTTTGCGAATCTTAGGATGTCTTCGTCCAGTCGCGCTTTCTGAATTACATAATTCAGATTTGCTACTTCTAGTTCGAGTTGAGAATTTTTTATTTTCAAGTGAGTTATTTCTTGCTCATATCCTCTTATGTCTTGCTTTTTCATTTTTTTGCCTGCAAATATTGCAAGCAAAAACAGGAACATAAAGGCTATAAAAAAGAGTGGGCTAGCAGTGAATGACAAATCCATACTTTTCTCCTGTTTGATGTTGAAAATTGTGAATTAACGATTAAAAACACAATAGCACCCGTTTTAATTTTTGTCAAGGATAACCCCGAAAGCAGTGTCAGTGTTTAAAATTCCGCCCAAAGATAAGCTATTTTCTTTTTTAACAACATCTTGATTGCTTTGCCACCAAGTTGCCTTATAGGGCGCGCTTAAATTGAATTTAAAATTATAAGTGGAAGGATTGTACTGCCCGCTTTGCGGTTGTGATGTCAGGCGGTAAACAGAAGTGCTATCGGATAAAGTAAACGGTAATTTGTAGCGCAGTTTTATTTCAGTAGTTTCGCCCGGTTTGACTTGAAGCCAGCCACCAAAAACAGTTGTCTCTCCTTCTGTGCCAACATAAGGCGCGGTTAAGGCCGCCATGGGGTCTTGATAAACGGAAAGATCGGTCGCATCGTCTCTTAAAAACAAAGCAGCCGGTGGCGGGTTAAAGCCAGCTGATGACAAAAGCACGCTACCTTTGGGGACATAAAAACGGATATAGCTGGTGTGGTGCGCGCCATAAAGCGGATCGCCCTTGAGCCCTTCATGTTTTCTGATTAGTGTTAGGTCGGTCACTAAAGAGCCATCATTTTCCAAGGTGACTTCTTGGTTAATGGTTTGAACAATTGAACGATCGGTTTTAGCAGAACCAAGATTAGCGCCGATGACAGCTAAGAAGTCGGAGTCGGGTGAAGTTTCTAGTCGGCCCGCCCAATGATGCGCTTCGGCTAAAGTTTGAAGTTCAGGGCTAGAAAAATAAGTCAACAGATGTCGTTCGGCTAAAGATTTTAGCAAAAGTTCCGCTAATTCCGGCGCGTATTTTTCTGGAGACATTAATTTTTCTTTCAAAACATCGATTAATTCGCCAATAATTCTTTTTGGTTTTTTGGTTTCTCTTTCAGACGAGCTTTCGACGATATTTTGAAGTTGCGAGATAACATTTTCTGGTCCTAAAATTAATTGCCTATTTTCTAAAGCGACTGGCCCAGTAATGGCCAAAAGCCGTTCCAAAACTGTGGGCGTGACGGAAATAATCCCGTCCACGGTTGGACCGCCAGCGTCGGTGTAAAATTGTTTGATTAATTCGGCGGAAGTTTTGAAATCCGGCGACCAGTTAGCATCCCAAATTGCCCAGTATTTCCCCAAAATGCGCATCGGCGCTGGTGTCAGCGCGCGGGTGGTAAAGCCAGCTTTGAGATCGTAAAAACCGCCACCGGGCACCTCTATATTTCTTAAACCATTTTTATCAACATCAAGCAAGGCATAGCTTCCCAAAAAACCGCCTGAAGGTCTTTGTTCGGTAGAATTTTGGAAAATAATTAAATAACGGCGAAAACCATTTTGACCAGAGAGGTCACGAGACAAGGTCGCGATGGCTTTAATATCTGACAGCAAGCCCAGCCAGCGCGAACTTTCTTGTTTTAGAGAAATTACTAAGGTCTGGTCTGGTTCGGGTAAAGTTTTTTCGTCGACATTTTTTAAAAGTTCTAAACTTTGTTCCAAACTCGTTAAGGCCTCGGTTAATTCTGGTTGGTTTAAAGTATTAAATAAATTGGCGCCGTTACTTTTGCTTAAAGCATAAGATAAAGATGAAGCGGCCTCGGAAACTCTTTGCGCTGCCAGAAAAATACTGTGACTGGATGAAATTTTTTCTGATAGGGGGGGGATGAGGCTGGTTAAATTACCCAAAAATGAATTTTGAAAATCTCGAATGTTAGAAACATTTTGAGCAAAAGAAGCGCGCGCCGCCAAAAAATAATCGGTCGCTGGTTGTCCCGTGCCGACTGCTTGCCAGCCGGCTTGAAGAGAAATGAGTCCATTTTCCGCGCTCGTTCTAACCGAACTTTGGAAATTTTTTTGCCAAGCATCAACCGAGGCAAAAATTTGAAATGGCAAAACAAAAAGCAAAGCCAAAAGTGCGAAAGAGACCAACGGTCGCAAAGGAATTTTTAAAGTCAGATGCCAGGGCTCGCGCTGAATTGTTTTGTGCCTACTCCAAACCTCTTTCACTTCGATTTTTTTGGCTCGTTTAAAAAGAAGTACGAATGGCCAAATGATAAGTTCTATTAAATTAAAAACCAAAAGTTCTTCCCACCAATGATGAATTTGGTATGGCCAAGGTTTTTCGACATGAGCCGGTTTGGCTAAATTAACACCCTGCTTTTGTGGTCTCCATAAAGAAAGTTTAACTTCTCGCCCAGGTAAATGTTGGGGCAAGTTTAAAGTGTAACGAGAAATTGCTTGGATTTTTTTTATGGGTAAATTTTCAATGGGTTGGGTTATTTTTTTAGGTTGCGATAAATAAATAGCCGGCGCGGCTTTGGTTTTAACCGTTTTCAGTGTCTTTTTTTTCGAGCGTGGTGTTTTTTTGGTTGGCATTTTGATAGATATTTAAGGTTTGTTCAGCGCATTTTTCCCAAGAAAATTGCTGGAGCCGCTCTTGGCCTTTTAAAACCAAAGAAGCGCGCGCATCTTCAGAAGTTAAAAGCACTTTAAGTGTCTTTATTATAGCAGAAATGTCACCCACAGGAAAATAAGCGGCTGCCTCGCCCGCGATTTCTGGTAAAGACGAGCTGTTGCTACAGGCCAGAGCCGTGCCGTTGGCCCAGGCTTCTAATATTTGAAAACCAAAACCCTCTGACTCTGATGGCTGAACCACGATCCAACTTTGTTGATAAAGTTTGTTTAAAAAGTCTTCGTCTATATTATGAAAAAAATGGCAAAATTTTAATTGTTCAGCTGTTAGCGTTTGTTTTAGTTTTTTGGTAAAGCTATCGTCTGGCACGACCAGCCAAAATTGTAAGGTGGGAAAGTCTAACAACAATTTATTGACGGTCGTCAACAAATTGTAGACTCGTTTATGGGGGTAGGTGGCGCCGACATAAAGTATGGCCGGGTAAGCGCGTTTGACTTCAGTAATTTTTTTTGGAGTGGTTGCCTCATAAACCACAGTTATTTTTTTAGGATTTAAATGATAAGTCGCGAGTAAGTCGTTTTTTACAAAGTTGGAAACAGTAATAATTTTTTTGGCGCGATGAACATTCCACCAAGTTAAAAATTTTAGACCTAAAAATTTTAGAGAGTAAATTATTTTGGGCCAGTGGCTAGATTCAGGATTAAAAAATTTAGTCATGGTTAAATCGTGGACGGTAATTATAAAAGACGCGGGACAAAATAACGGCGCGTTCAAATGTGGAAAATGCACGAGATCGGGTTTAAATTTATTTATGAGACGCGGAATTTCAAATTGTTCGTTGGTAGAATACCACCTAGATTTGACGGGTACTATTAAAATTTTATTATCAACAAATTTTTCTAATAAATTTTGGTTATGGCTATCAACTAAAAGCGTAAATTTAGCGATGGAACCATTCGCGCGAATAAGGGGTATAAGGTATTGCAAGAGCATGGTCGTATATCTTCCTAAACCATTGTTTTGGCCATAGGCGCGAGCGTCGAAGAGGAGATGCATAGTTAAGTAGTTATGAATTATGAATGCTAAATTATGAATTAAACAGCAAATAAACCAATAATATTCATCTTTTTAACTTTAGCATGTTGTGTAAAAATAGCTAGATTTGTTAATAAAATATGGGCTTGATAGGGTAGTGAAAAATTTCTAAATTATCCAAAACAGCTAAAATATCAAAAGTGGCTTATTTTATTGCTAAATCAGCTATGATGAAATTTTCTACTACCCTATTGACATAATTTTTTATTTGTGCTAGAATAGTTTTAATAGTTCACTAAATTTCCTTAACAAAACAAAGGACAACATCATGGATAAAACATTGGGATATCTTGTTTACGGGTTGTACAGACTGTTCGAATTATTTATAAAGGGGTCAATATGGGCGTATCGGGGAATAATTCAACGGATTGTTCAAAAAGTCAGAACGCGACTTGAAAAAATTGAGGAAATAATCTCTAAAACATTTGAGAATTCTTCAATTACTTAAACCCAGAAAAACTACGAAATCGTAATCTCAATAACATCAATAACAACGGATGAAAAAATGGAAAATGAAAAAAGAGAATGGTATTTCGTGTACAGTTGGAGAGGATTTAGTCTGAGTGGTCTTGGCGCTCTTGAAGATATAGAAATCCTACTGAAAGCCACTACCGAGGACGAAGCGATCGCGGAAGCAAAATTGAAGCGGGACGAGAAAGTTGCGGAGGTGAAAGTCAAATTGGAAAAGATGGAGAAAATATGGAAGCGGCTACTAGCGAATCCGCTTGGGGACAAACCGACCGACCTTCGTGTCATCTGCAAAATTTTGCTACAATGTGGATAATGACGATCACAAATTCATGAGATAAATGCTAGGCGCATACATGCCTGGCATTTTTATAAATTTAAAACTTGCTTTTAATCATTTCCCAAAATAAATAATTATAAAGCTGGGCGGTTTTGGTCCAAGAAAAACGCGCGAGATTTTTTTGTCCTTCATTTTTTAATAATTCTTGCCAAGCTTCATTTTTTTCCAATTCAAACATTAATTTCGCCAGACCCAGAATATCCCAAGGTTGGGCATAAAGGGCGGAATTTCCCGCGACTTCTGACAAGGAACCTACTGCGCTAGTAATTACGGGACAATTATTTTTTTGCGCTTCTAAAATTGGCAAACCAAAACCTTCATACCAACTCGGATACAAAAGCGCGCCAGCATTTTGGTAAAGAGAAGCCAGTTGTGCTTCTGTTTGATAAGGCAAAGAAATCACGCCAGCGAGTTTTTCTTTGAGTCGATAATCCCCGATTAGTAATAAATCATAAGGTGCGTCAGTTAATTTTCGATAAATTTTATAAGCTGAAATAACTCCGTCTGTATTTTTTCTCTTTAAAGTCGAAGATAAATGGAGCCAATAGGGGTTGGAATTATAAATTTTGAATTTTGAATTTTGAATTTCATTTGGAAGTTCGTTATGGTTTGAAGGTTGTGGCGCCAGCTCTACTGGCGCTAAGTGGCCGATGTGTAATTTTTTTTCAGGCAGTTTGTAAAGCTCCAGGGCACTCTGTTTGACTTCATTAGACACGCAGACAATATAGGTTGCTTTATCTAATAAATTTTTAAGTCGCAGAAATTTATGCCAAAGTTGCTTGCGGTATGGATACCAAGACGGATTTAAAATAAATGAAAGATCGTGTAAAGTCAGCAAGTATTTTGTTTTGGGCGCCAAGCGAATTTGAGCGATATTGGGCAACCACCAAGCGCGCGGTTCTTGCTTAGCTCTTTTTTTTACTAAATAGTCGGCTGTCGGTTGGCTTAAAAATTTCCACCAACCATAATGTAAAAAATTATTTGGTATCCGTGCTTGTACTGTCAAATTATTTTCACGGTCGTGAAAAAAGTTTGACAAGTCAGGATTTAGTTTTTTGAATTGATTGTGCCAAATCAAATAAGATAACTCTGGCGCAAGTGGTTGTAAATGTTGATAGATATTTTTAAAGGCATTGGCGACGCCAGTGGGATTTTTTTGGAATAATCCCCGTCCGTCAATGGCAATTAGCGGTTTCATAAAATTTAGAATTTGGAATTTGGAATGTAGAATTTGGAATCGAATTTAAATTTATGACAAATGTAATGTCTGGTTGACTAGTGATGATAATTCTCGATTAAATCGTTTTTCTGAAAATATTTCGGCGCGGGCGCGACAAACTTGCGGGTCAAAATTTTTGTAAATAAATTGAAAGCGCGCGACTTTGTCGGCTAGTTCTTCCCAAATTTGTTCGTGAAAGAAAAGACCGCTTTTGCCTTCTTCAATGATTTCGGTCGCGCCACCTTGACTATAAGCAATCACCGGCACGCCAGATGCCAAGGCTTCTACGGCCGTAATCCCAAAGTCTTCTTCTTGTGGAAAAATTAGGGCGCGCGCGCCTTGGAGCAGCTCTTTCTTTTTGTCTTCGCCAACCCAACCCGTAAAAGTTATATTATTTTTGGCTAGAGCTTTAAGCGGCGCGTCTTCACCAGTCCCGACCACAATTAAAGGCAAACGCAAACGATTAAAAGCTTTGATAACTAAATCCACTCTTTTATAAGGCATCAGCCGTGAAATCACTAAATAATAATCTTTGATGTCATTGGTTTTTCTGACGGTAAAGTTATTGACTTGAACGGGCGGATAAATAATTATACTGTCGCGGTTATAATATTTTTTAATGCGGTCTTGGACAGTTTTAGAATTGGCGATTAAAATGTCTGGTCGTTGCGCGGCGCGATAATCCCAGAGTCGGTAATATTGTAAGGCGTAAGGCATCAAGTAGGGCGCGATTTTATTGGCCGGCCAAGGCAAGGCAACTTCTTTAATATAACGATCAGCATCGCTCCACAGATAACGAGTGGGCGTATGGCAATAACAAATATGTTTGGTGCCGGGATGCGTTATAACGCCTTTAGCAAAAGCCGAGGCGCTCGAAATAACGAGATCAAAATTTTTAAGATTGAAGCTTTCAAAGGCCGCTGGTAAAAATGGCAAAAATAATCGAGTGTGATTTTTGGCGCCGGGAAAATTTTGCAAAAAAGAAGTTCGAATGTCCCAATCGGAAAAGGCATTGTTGAGCGAAGTTGGATTATAAATAGCAGTATAAAGAGGCGCCCACGGATGAAGCTCATGAATGCTCTCTATGACTTTTTCTGCCCCACCAAATTGGGTTAAATAGTCATGAATTAAGGCAATTTTTGGCTGATTTGTAGTTTGAAGCATGGCGAGATTTTAAGCCAAAATGGCTTTTTTGGCAAATAATAAAACGGGATGAGGAGACTCATCCCGTTAATGCTCGCCCTCTTTTTATGAGGGGGGAATCGCCTAGACGGTTTTATCCGTTTGCTAAGAGGTTCATCCGATGGTAATTTAATTAATTAGCAAAAAAAGTCAAGTCAGAATACTAAAATTCATTTACTCATTTTATGAGGCATGATGGCGAGAAAAAATTGTGGGAATAGTTTTTAAAATAATCGTAATATCCAGCCACAACGACCAGTGTTGTAAATAAAAAGTATCTAGCCGCACTTCTTCTTCAAAAGATAAATCCGATCGTCCAGAAATTTGCGCCAGACCGGTAATTCCCGACTTAATTGCCAAGACAACTTTATGATGCAATTTGTATTGCGCCACTTCTTCTGGCTCGTGTGGACGCGGACCAACAATGCTCATTTGTCCTAAAAGCACATTCCAAAATTGCGGGAGCTCGTCTAAACTCGCGCGACGCAAAAAACTGCCAACTTTGGTAATACGCGGATCGCGCGCCATTTTAAAAAGCGGTCCGCCTTGACGTTCATTTTGAGTGAGTAATTTATTTTTAAGCTGGCTGGCGTTTTTTATCATCGAGCGAAATTTATATAAATAAAAAGTGCGTCCATGCCAGCCAACTCGCTTTAGCCGTATAATAGGCCAGCCCTCGCCATCCAAAACAATAATGAGCATTAAAATAATTTCAAAAGGTAATAAGATTAGAGAAATAAAAAATGCGAAAATAAAATCAAAAAGTCTTTTCCAAATTCTACCCCAGCCTTGTAAATTAGTAGCATCGCCGAAAACAATAGGTATACCAGCCAGCGCTGAAACTGTGGTATGAGCCGGTAAAAATGAACTCGTTGAAGCTGGCAACGCTACGGGTAAATTATTTTCTCGCAACCATTCTTGAAGTTGAATTTGATTATTTTCGGTTAAGCTCGTGGGGTCGAAAAGTACTAAGGGGCGTAAATTTTTTAAGATTTTTTTGGCTTCAGCCATAGCGTCATCATTTATTTCTGGCCAGATTTTTAAAATAGCGTAGCCCCATTCTGGGTGAAGTTGGTAAGCATCTATGATTTTTTTCAAAGACAAACTTTGTCCAAAAACCAGAATCTGCGTCAGGCCTTTGCCATGTTTGAATAATTGTCGTTGAACAAAACGAATTAAACCTCGACTGATTAAAATTAAAAGCAAACTCAAAATATACCAAACAAGTAAAATGAAGCGAGAATCAAAAAACGCTCGTTGGAAAACAATATAAGCTAAAAGTAATCCGCCAGCGGTGCTAATACCCGCAAAGACGCGGCCAATTTCTTCTAAGATACTTCCGCGTTGAATTTTATAAAGTCCTTGCGCGGCGAGCCAAAGCACAGAAATAATAGAAACAATAAAGACGATAGTTAGAAAATTATTGTAAGGTAATTCAAAAAGAATTGGCCGTAAATCTGTAAAAAAATCGGAAAATCTTAATTTATAAGCCAAAATACCAGCTACAAAAAATGCTAAAAAATCCATTGGCACCAAGAGTGCCGAAAAAAATAATTTAATTTTATGGGTCATACTTAGTAGCTGATAGCTTTTAGCTGGTAGCTTGTAGGGGTTGGGAATTCAAAATTTAGAATTTATAATTTATAATTCCTAAAATTTCCAATTTTAGGTACGCTCTTTTACCAAACTCGTAAGCCGAATTCTGTTTTAACACAGTCATCTGTCTGGGATTAACCTCGCGGTTAACCTCGAGCTCCCATCACGGGATTGCACCGGGTAGAGTTTGCCTAGCCTCTTTTGTCACCAAAAGAGCTGGTGGGCTCTTACTTTGTTCGCCGAAGCGAATTATTCCACACGAAGGTGGACCCACCGTTTCACCCATCACTCCAAAACTTCTTGCGAAGTAAAGGGGCTGGAATATTTTCTGTTGCACTTGTCCTGCTTCGCTTAGCGAAGCAACAACCAACTTACAACTCACAATTAACGACGAAGTCGTCTGTTGTTTGTTGTCTGTCGGCGGTTGCGCCACAAGGCGAGCGGCTGCCGTTAGCAGTTACCCATCCCGAAAGAGAAGATAAAATCAACTCGTAATGTCGGGACCACAATGGTGTTCGGACTTTCCTCTGTCTCCTAGCGGAGCGACTAACAACTGACAACTTTCAACACACAACATCAAAGTCGTTTGTTGTTCGTGGTTTGTTGGTTGCTCCGCTAGGAGCCAGCGACTGTTCGGTAAAGTAAAAGAGCGTAAGGATTATCGTAGCATATTCGACAAATTTGTCAATGTTTGTCAAAAATTTAAAATAGTGTTAAACTTAAATTAACAATCACTAAAATGTTCATTTTTAACTTAAAGGAAACAATCATGCCAGATATGACATTTGGACGCGGTATGTATGGAGTGCCAACTCCTTTTCATAGTACACCAGGATCGAATCCGTTTGTGCCTGGTACAAGCGCTTATGAATACCAGGAAGGAATTAACAAGGCGCGCGATAAAAGAATCGCAAGAGAATTTGCTCAAGAGCAAGCGGTAAATGCCCAAAAAACTAAAATATTATATTTTCTAAATAATGACAGAAGGAATTTTTTATTGACTTATCCCAATGAGAGAAATTTTGTTGTAACGCACAACGATTATCACTTAATTGAACGCGATGATTTAGCATTGGAACATCCCATATTGGATTGTCAGCGTTGTAAGCGCTTAAAGAAAAAAGCTGAGCGTAATGAAATGTTAATTATATTCGCTATAATAATGATAGTTTCTATGATTCTTTAGGCGATTCTATAATTTAAACAAAATTTTGAGTAGATGAATCAAAGGTTCACTACTCAATTTTATTTAATTCGTCATTCAGTAGTTGATCAGCGATGGAGTTTTCTTCGCGGGGGATGTGTTGGAAATTTATACTGTGGAAATTTTTGCTTAAACTTTGCGCTTCGGTCCAGAGATCGCGCAGGTCAGCGTCTTTTACTTTCCAATTTTTTTTCATTTGTTCTACGACTAGCAAGCTATCTAAAAAACAAGTTAAATTTTTAACGGCGTGTTGTCGCGCGAGTTGCATACCAGCGATGAGCCCTTGATATTCGGCGACATTGTTGGTGGCGATGCCAATAGTGCGCGAAAGTGAAGCGACAATATTTTCCTTTTGATCGGGTGGCGTTAAAACGGCGGCATAAGCCGCTTGTCCCGGATTGTTGCGTGAACCGCCATCTGTAAATAACCATGCTGTTTGCATAAAATGATATTAGCATAATTTTTTTAGAAATAAAAAAAGCATCTGTTTTGAATTACAGATGCTTTGTGTAATCACTCCCAGAATCGTTATGGTTTTTTTGTAATCGCTTCAATGTCGCTTGCCTTTTCCGGATTGCTGTTAATTGCGATCTAGAAAGTTGTATTTTCGCTTTTTTTGGCACCTCGTCATTTTTTTCTTTAACCTCGGGCTTTCCTTTATTGGGCAACTGGGGTTCAATAATCCTAAGACTTTTATACCAATTTGAGGTGAGACGATCAAGTTGATTTCGTTTGAGCCAAAATGACGGGAAATTAATATCGAGACTGAATAATTCAGAATAAATGTTCTGGAAATCTTTTTCTGTAAAAATACCAAAAGTTTCTGGCTCTGATTTAAAGAAATTAGACTCGTCAATTATAGCATTATCGCTGGCTAAAAGAGCCAGATTTATTGAGCTAAGAATATCCATAGCCCAAATTGTTTTACCCTGTTTATAGAAATAAAAAACAATAGGTAAAGATCTGACGGCGAGCCCTTTAATTTTTTTAAAGAGATCTGCGAGGGACTCTTTTTTCGGAGTCATCTTAACCTCTTTAATTGTGAAAGAAAGTGATTTAAGAAATAAATTTAACGTTTTGTTTGTATTTAGTCAAGGTGTTCGCGCCAGTCGGCAATGACCGCTTCGATTTGCGTCTGGCCTTGCCAAACACTCACCCGTAAATTAAAAGCAATGTCCAAGGGAACATTAAGTGGCGGATGAACGCCTTTAGTTTGCCATTGAATAAAATGCCAAGACATTTTGTCGGCCGACATTTGGCAATGTTGAAAATCGCGACCAACTGGTCGGAGCGAAGTCAGGTAAATATTTTTTATAGCTAAAATTGGTTCGCGCTGTTCAATGCCATAAGGCGCGAGCGTTTGTAAGATTTCAGCATTTTTAATATTAACAAAATCAGTTTCAACAATTGCTTCAATATTTAATTTTTCCGTCATTATTTTATCTTTATTTTTTAAAGTAAAATCTCTGAGCGCGGTGTACGCTTGCGCAAAATTGTCCGCGCCAATAATCGAGCAACCAGCCGCTTGCGCGTGACCGCCATATTTTAAAAAATATTCTTTGGCGCTGTCCATAGCTTCCACCAAACTGAAACCTTTCGGCCCGCGGGCTGAGGCCTGATAGCGTTCACCTTTTTTATTGAATACAAATGTTGGTTTGCCAGTTTCTTCTTTGACGGCCGAAGCGATTAAGCCTAGTAGTCCTTCTGGCCAGTTATCACGCATCAACCAAAAAATGGGTGTGTCTAAATGTTGCGAAGTTATTTCCGCCAGCGCTTCAGCGCTATATTCTTTTACCAACTTTTGTCTTTCACCGTTGGCAGTGTTTAAATTTTCCGCGAGCGTTTGAGCTTCGCTCGGATCATCTGTCGTCATTAACTTATAAGCGCCATTGGCGTGGTCCATTCGACCGGCGGCGTTTAGACGCGGGCCAATTTGATATTCAACGGTCGTGGTTGTAATTTTTCCCAAAGGTGTTCCCGCTTGTTGCAGGAGATACCACAATCCCAGTCGGTGTGTTTGTCGTAAAAAGTTTGCCGAGAGATCTCCCGTATAATTCAGCGCTTTTAAACCCAAGGTGGCAATGGTTCGGTTTTCATCAAGGAGCGGTACCATATCGGTAATGGTGGAGATAGCAGCCAAACCCAAAAGCCATTTAAGAAAATTTTCTGCCTCATTTGGTTTTAAAGTGAGCGCAAGCGCCTGCGCTAATTTATAAGCCACGCCACTACCAGCTAAATATTTAAAAGGATAACCACTCGCGGGATCGGCTGGGTTGATAAAAGCTAAAGTTTCTGGTAAGGGTCGGTCGGCTAAAACAATATGGTGATCAGTGACAATGGTGTCAAGGCCAGCGTCTTTCGCGATTTTTATAGCTTCAAGATTAGTTGTCCCGCAGTCGCAAGTAATAATTAAATTTATTTTTTGCTCAATAAAATATTCGGCGGCCGATTTTTGAAAACCATAACCTTCGTCACGATGTGGCAAATAAACTGAAATATTTTTCGCGCCGCAAAAACTTAAGACTTTTTCTAAGATAGCGCTAGCACAAACTCCGTCCGCGTCATAATCGCCATGAATAACTATTTTTTCATTTTTTTCAATTGCCTGTTTAATTCTTGCAACCGCCGTTTTCATTTGGTTAAACAAAAATGGATCATGAAGATCTTCAAAAACTGGTTCAAGAAATTTTTTTTGAGCAGATTCTTCTAAAATATTTTTGTTTTTTAAAAGGTCGGCCATAAGCTCTGGGGCCGAAGAATAAATTTTATTTGGGTTAGAGATGAGCCACTCTTTCATGAAATCAGTATAGCTTATTTTTTCAAATTATTCAACTTCAATTTAAAGTAATTTAATTTCCGGCGTGCTTTGTCCGCGCCATTTTAAAAGATATTTCAAGCCAGAGGTGATATGAATTCGTGTGCTTGGTAAAAAAATGTCTCTAAGTCCGCCCCCCACTAAAGATTCCTGGCTATGATAATGGACAATTTGACTGGCTGGTAAATAATGCACCGCCCAATTTTTTTGCCAGAGTGAACGACAAAAATCAATATCTTCAAAATATAAAAAATACCTCTCATCCATGCCGTTTAAATCGTCCCAAGCGATTTTTCTAACCAAAAAACAGCCACCATAAACCCAAGGCACGGGACTAGTTTGGTCATGCGGCCAATCTAGCAATAAATGTTGATGAATCTTTTTTTGACCCCATTTGGTTTGTCCTAAAAAAGTTCGTCGAGCCAAAATCGTGCTCGGGGTATGCCAATTTCTGCACGAAAGTTGTACTGAACCGTCGGGATTTAGCAGTTTGGGCGCGACTAAGCCCACTTGGGGATTTTTTTCAGCGTGTTCTATGAGCATTTCTAAACTATTATTGAGAATGACAACATCAGGATTTAACACGAGCAGGTATTCGCCACTAGCTGTTTTAGCGCCGAGATTAAGACCAAAGGCAAAACCGCCATTTTTTTTAGAAGTAATAATTTGTAAATTTTGATAATGACTAAACCAGTCACTAAAATTTTCTCGCGCGTCGTTATTGACTACAATAATTTCAAAAGAAAATGGAAAATTTTGACGATAAAGCCAGTCAAGGTTTTGCTTGATTAAATTTTTACTTTGATAATTAACGAAAATAATGCTCAATTTAGGAAACATAAGAACTAGCTGATAGCTTTTAGCTTCTAGGGCTTAGCCCGTTTATTTGGCAGGCAAGTAGTGTAGCTAAAAATGAATAAAAAATCCAGCGACCGTGTGTGGGTCGCTGGCGCATATAGATGTCAGTTAGAACATCAGCAATTTGTGTATTTTTGTAATGCTGAAATGGGTTGATATATTTTCCGCAGTTATTTTACAAAACAATATTCCGTTGGACGCTGAATGTGATCGGAATTTATTTTTTTGTAGAACCAATAACTGTGTACCAATAGTTTCATACTTTTCAGAGCGATAAACTATTTGACCGAGCGCGTTTGAGACTTCCACAGAGATTTTTGAAGGCGCAGATACTTCGTAATAGATAGTGGTTGATTCCTGAAAGGGATTTGGATAATTCTGTAAAATTCTGAAAAAAGTTTTTTCAGTTGTCTCGACAGATATTGTTTCTGAATACTTGACTCGTCCGTCGTAGTCAATTTGTTTTAAACGATAGGTATTTATAAGCAAAACATCTGCGTCTATAAACTGGTACGACTGACTTATTATAGTGGTGTTCTGGCCTGCGCGAAAACCAATTTTAACCCAAGTTTCATTTACAAATTTCTGAACTTCAAAACCCAGGTTGTTGGTTTCTGTCGCGGTTTGCCATTGCAGTTGAATATTTGAAGAAATAAGTTCTCCACTAAAGGAAATGAGCTCGACTGGTGTCTGAATATTATTTGACGACAAGGTGCATTTGGGATCGCCGATGATAACATCCATCCAGCCAATAAAATTACTAGCCGCGTAAAAAGATTCAGCTAGATTGTAGTTGCTGGTCCAGCGGTTAAATAAAATATTGGCTTTTGCCATAGAAGTTGAATACGGCTCATAAACATAGCTCTTACAACCAGTAATACCATTTTCATGAATGAGGTCTGCCACGAGTGATTGCCAAGAGTTAATATCTGGGTCAATGTAATTTGAATCCGTGAAGGTTCTGCCAGAAGAACTGACATAAGTTTCCGCCAAGGCTTTAGGCGACCAAGTAAAATGTGGTTGGGCTTTTTGAGTGAAGTTTCTCCAATAATGGTCGTTGGAACCCCAACTCACATAGCCCAAAACATTTGTTTGATTTACTTTAAATTCTGAGCTGGAATCAAGTAAGACGTTAAAGCCACGACGGACTAAAGTGTCTTTAGCAAAACTCATATTGTCATTCAAGGATGAATTCCAAGCTGGATCACGATCAAAAACAAATTTTCCGTTTACTAAATATGGTTCGTTTGCGCGTTCAATCAAGCCCTTCACATCATCGAAAGTATAACCATCGAGTCGTGTTACGAGAAAAATATTTTTAAAATTACCAGTTCTCGTAAAATGATCAGTTGCAGAAAAATATGGATTACTGACGGCGCCAATATTTTCTATAGATGAAGCTAAGTCGCTCAAAATTAGTGAAAGCTCGCCATCTAAAGAAGATGAGCGCGTGGAACCAGAAAACGTTCGACCGAATCTTCTAACTTTTAGGGGAACGCCTTTAGTGGTGACAATGTAGTTGATGGATTTTTTTAATTGCGTCAGGGTAAGATAGTTTTCTACCTGTGCTCTAATTTGCACGAATTGAACGCTGTCAATTTCTTCCAAGACACTACAATCAATTTCACAGATGTTTATTTGGGGGATATTTCTTTGTTGTTTGAAGTACTCTCCAATTTTTTGTGATATTATACTCTGGCGATTGACGACCACAAGTACGTCATTATAATTTTGAGCTTGTGATTGTAAATAATATAGAGTTAATATAGCTACTAACTTTAGTAATTTTTTCATTATAGCTTTCTCCTATTTTTTGATTATGAAAATTTAAAATAGCATGTTTATTGACACTGACTGTAGCGTATTATAAATAATTTGTGAAGGCTGAATTTAAGAGTAAGGGTTATTCGTTTGAATAGCTAGGTCGATAACTCGCTAGCCAAAAAAGTATAATTAATCCCAAAGGGTGGTTCAAATAAGGTGTGGTTAAGTGTGTTAAAAGCAAAAAAGTCAAAGCAAAAGTTAGAAGCAAAAAACCATAATCGGGTAAAATGGCTTCATAATACATTTGACGGTATTTTTTAAAAGTTGCATAAACAAATCCAAAAAGTGCTAATAAAAATCCTAGACCCATTTTGAGCCACATATCTAAATAACCCCATTCAAAAGAAAAAGTTGTATAAGGTTTTTGATTTTGACGTGGGTCAAAACTTTGGTAAGTCAGTTTATAACCAAAACCAGAACCTAAAATAGGCGCGGCCAAAATTTGTTGCCATAAGGGTTTTAATTCTTCCACACGACTGGCGGAAGCTTGTTCGCTGGTTAAGTTGCTCCAACGACTCTCCCCTAAATCGTCGAGCGTAATAAAATGTTGACGCGCTAAATACATAGTGCCGATTAAAAGCAACAGGCAAACAGCTAAGGAAGCGCTGAAAGTTTTGGTCAGTTGTTTCCATTCGTGTTTGGGTACAAAAATAAAGCGGCTTAAAATTAAAGTAATAATGAGTGAAACGCCCAATGCTAGTAAAAAACTGCGCGAAAAAGATAAGATGGTCGAGAGCATAGCCAAACCCAAAAAAAGCGCCGCCCAATAATAATAATTTATTTTTTTCAGCCAGAGCAAAATGCCAATGAGCCCTAAAGACATCACCGCCCAAATATGACTTTGCCAAAAAATCCTGACGCCATATTCCCCGATTTTGGTCATTTCAGCCAAGCGAACATCGCGCGCCCAAACATAAAAAAATGGTTGAATTTCAGACACAATCTGGGTAATAAAAAGTAAATAAGTCGCGAAAGTTTGAACAAAGATGGCGGCAATAGCGATAGTAAAGATCGAGCCGCTAGTTTTTTGTTGATAGTTTTTAGAATTGTAATAGAGATAAAAAATCGGCCAGAGCAACCAAAAGCCGTAAGCGTTAGCATCGAAGAAAATATCTTTTAGTGGAGTGCCAGCTAAAGTAGCGTTTAAAATTCCCCAGCCAATAAAAATTAAACCCAATAGCCAGAAGGAATTTTGGAGATTATAAATTTTAAATTTGCCTACTCCGCCGAAGTGGCTACGAAGGCTGGATAAATTATAAATTATGGTAGGGTTTTTAATGAAATGAATTATGAAAAATATTATTACGAGAATAAAAAGTAGATAACGCAAAGAAAAAACAAAGCCGTCTAGATTTAAAAATAATAATCGTCCTTGTGAACCTAAGATAGATTCAAAAATTAATAAAGGTATGGCCCAAGAAAAATCTTGCGCTAGTAAATAAATAATTAGACCACCAGCGCCGGCAAATAATAAATAATTTAAAATAGGATTACTCCAGCCCAAAAAACTTGCTACATAAAGCAATAAGCCAGAGCCAAAACTCCACCAAAAGTATTTTTTATCTATTTCCATGTCCTTAATTTATCTTATTTGGTTCGGAAAGACAATTTAGCGATAACGGCGTTTTAACGGCAAGAGTAAAATAAGTGAAAGCAAAAGACCAAAAATTAGCCAGAGCGGAGCTAAAATCCAAATCAAGAGGCCTTGCGGTTTTGAAATATTTTTCGAAAAATAACGGCTGGCACTGCGGGCAAAATGCCATTGGCGACGGAGCGCTTGCCATTGCCAAAAACTAGCGCCGCCTTTGTGCGTTAAGCTGACTTCAGCCAAGTACCATATTTCAGAACCAGCCTTTTTTGTGCGAAAACATAAATCCACTTCGTCGAACCATAAAAAATATTTTTCATCCCACCAATTTATTTTATCTAAAATTTCTTTTCTGATAGCGAGAGCCGCGCCGCTGACTTGGTCGACTGGTTGGGTTTTTTCTAAATCTAGGTCTAAACCATAATAATAATGAAGTAGTTGCGGCCAAATGTTCGCGCCTTTTAAAAGTTCAAATAAAATTTGCCAGACTTTTGGATAACGACGAACCGAACGCTGTTCGCTACCGTCAGTGTTTAAAATTTTTGGTCCGATAACCCCCGCTTGTTTATGTTGTTCAAAAAAAGCACTCAGCAGAGGAAAGATATTTTGAGTGAGTATAGTGTCGGGATTTAAAAATAGCACGTAAGGGGTTTGAATAAGTTCGCGGACTTGGTTGTTAGCGGTCGCGAAACCTAGATTATTTTTATTGAAAAGCCAATGAAAATTGGGATATTTGTTTTTCAATTCAAGAGTGTTATCGCTCGAGGCATTGTCAATAATAAAAATATCTAAAGGTATTTCTTTGCAAATAGCCATTAAAGAATCCAAACAAATGTCTAAGTCAGCAGAGACATTCCAAGCAACAATAACGACAGACCAGTTCATAATTAGAATTTAGAATTTGGTCCGTCAGCTGACGGATAGAATTTGGAATGGTAAATGGTCAGACATTTCGGCATAACGTTTTTCCCAAGCAGATTCGCGCGCTAGTTTCTGTCTTTTTTTTCTTAATTCAGCATTGTCTTCCATGAGAGCTTTGTTTATGGCTAGAAGAAAGTCTTCATTTTTTTTAGCTTCATAAATTAACCCGCGAAATTTTTTAGGGTCAATTACTTCTGTCGTCACCACGGGTTTGCCGGCCGCTAGATATTCATAAATTTTCATGGGATCCATAGATTTGGTCAGGGCGGTTATTTTGTGAGGGACAATCGCCAGATCAAACGCGTGCAAATATAAATTTAATTCCTTGTAAGGCACACGCTGGCACCAAATAACATTTTTAAATTTGGCGAGTTCCTTAATTTTAAAAGTTCGTTTGCGCCAAGGCATTCGCGACAAGGTGCCACCGACAATCGCGATGGTTTTGTCAGGATTTTTTTTAACGATTTCTAAAAATAAATCTAAATCCAACCGTCCTTCCATGACACCGATATAACCAATAATTGGATGTTTGGCGTCCAGCAGTTCTTGGGGCAAAATTTTAGGTTGATTTGAAAAAAAGTTATAATCAACGCCATTTGAAATTGTAAAAGTTTTATGAGGTTGAGAAAAAAGTGAAGACAGAGAACTATTTACCATAAAAATAACGTCTGCTTTTTCGCCAATAAGTTTGTAGTTGGACATAAGTTCTTCGGCTCTTTTTAAAAAACTACCATGTACCGCCCAATTGTCCACCGCGTCAAAGATTTTGTAAGCGGTTTGGAATTCATCAAAAAATTCTGGATGAAACGGATCATAGCTCCAAGCCAACAGTTTGCTGGTGTCAAAATTTAAAGCTTTAAGATCGGACTTCACCTCTTGCCAGAATGTCTTGGTTTTTATAAGTGGCAAAACACTGCTTAAATTCCATTCGTGAGAGCCAATTTGTTTTAACACCGAGAGTGGTCGACGGCTAACGGCGCGTTTATCCAGCCAACCTGGCATAATTTCTCGCCCCGCTCGAGCCAGACCGCGATAACGAGTGTGCGGTAAAAAATCAATGGTCAAAATATTCCTAATTTTAGGATCTTTCCGCGCTTGGTTTAAAATTTGCAAGTTGCGGTTATTTAGCCCACTCTCCCAACCTTTTTGCGTGGACATTAAAAGCATAATTAAATCGTACATAAAGTAATTATAAATTATAGATTTTAAATTATAAATTAGACAGACCTGTGTAAGTTTAACATTTTTATAGGTTTTTGTTAAATAAAAAAATCCATACGGCTAAGCATGGATTTTAAGACGAAATTTTTTAAGTTTTTTATTTTTCTTTAGTGACGGTAATGTAGTCTAGACCATTTTTGAAAAAGAGTTATCTTGTACTCAGTATTTTTTTTGGTTGAAACCGAGGTATCAACAAAGGTTTTTTTAATAGCCGGGGTTTGAAAATATCAAAATCTGTATATACTCTGGTCTTCGTGATGGCTATCAGACACATAATTTCATATAATTCAAACTCCTCATTATGGGGGTTAAATTTTAAAAAATCTTGCGCTTCAAGCATTCGTGAAAAACCATTGGCTGGACCGACGATACTACTATCATAGAGATAAACAAAACCCAATCCTAATGGTTCTATTAGAGGCTCTGTGTAATGAAAATTTAGTTCACGATCATCTGGTGAGGAGTAGGGTGTTGTTATCGCCTTAGAGTCTTCCAAATATATGGCTACTTTATAGAAGTTATCCAATGTATATGGAGGAATTATCAACCAACCTTCTAACCCGGGCTTAGTTATATCGTTAAGAACGATGGGCGGTCTAACAATTGGTCTTAGATATTTTTTGATTTTTTGATGATATTTCTCTATGGGTCCATTTACTATTGAGTGGTTTTGTTTATCATGATCCATATAGTAGGCATTTTCATATGTGAGCATGATCCAGCCATAAAGAACGTCTCTATTTTTTTTGCTAGATAAATATAAAGAGAGATTACCATCAAAATTATACACGGCTTCCAATATAAGCTCCGCCTTTTCATTTTTTGGTATGCCGAAGATTTTTTTGATAGCGGGCATTAAATGTTTATACGGCGGAAGTGGAAATATACGTGTAGTGGTCTGATATTGATCATATAATTCACATATTACTGAATCAATGTCTTTACAATTTGTTTCAGGGGAATAAAGCCTTTCAGAAAAAGCTATTTCAATCCCCATACTACGGTACGTTTTTGTTTGTTCTTGCAATGATGGTAAGTTAATAGGTTCTTTTTGCGAGTAGGTAGACTGTTGAAAAACAAAAAGACCAAGAGTAATTATAATTAGTGATTTCAAGGTTTTTTTCTCCTTTGGTTTGTGAATGAGTTAGTTGGGTGTTGGTGTTATTTAAGCAGATTATGATAATTTTGTCAATAGGGTGTCCAATATCTCTGCTCTTTTTGACCATAAAAACTCATTTTTTATCATATTTAGGCCATTTTGGCCTAGTTCTTTTGTTAAAGCTGTATTTTTAAGCAATTCAAGGGCTTTTTCTGCTATATCATTTATATCACCAGATTCGGCCAAAAGGCCCGTAGAACCGTCTTTTATGGCCTCTGGTACACCGCCAGTTTTGGTACCCAAGACAGCTTTACCAAGACTTCCCGCCTCTAAATAAACCATCCCAAAACCCTCGGGGTCAGTCGGATTATTTCTTGGAGTCATCGCAAAAAAAACGCATTGGTTTAAATAGTTTGAGAGATATTGGTCTGTCACTTCGCCTAGATAAATAAATTTATCTTGAAATTCCCCGACCGCTTTTTTTATGTTTTCAAGTTCGGGGCCAGCGCCTGCCAAAAACCAATAAAAATTTTCACCTTGAAGCCATAATTTTTTTAAGGCCAGTGCTAAATCGACAAAGCCCTTGCGCGCAACCAAGCGACCATAAGAAAAAATAAATGGTTCGTCGGGCGGAGTTAAACGAAAATCTGGTTCGGGCGCGGGTAGTACTGACGCGCATGGCGTCAGTACTAAGAATTTGGAATTTAGTCCGTCAGCTGACGGATGGAATTTGGAGTCGATCAAATTTTTAGTAAATTTCGAGTTAGTTATGATGAGGTCAGCGTGTGAGAGTAGAAATTTTGCGAGCCATTTTTTGCGGCCAGATAAATTTGCCACATCTAGACCGTGTGTAAAAATAATAAATTTTTTATGATATTTTTTAGTCAAATAAAAAAGCGGCAAACCTAAAGGCAAAATTTGTCCCGCGCCTAAATAAAAAACTTCTGAATTTTTTACTAATTTTTTAAAACGCCAGAAAAAAGGCAGCCACTTTGGATAGAGCCGCCACCAGAATTTTTTATCGACTTGAACTAATTCACCTTGGTGGCCTAAAGCAGAAATTAGATTAAAATAATAACGCGCCACGCCAGACGAGAGCGGTTCAAAATCTGTCGTAAAAAGCAAAAGTTTATCCTTCATAATTACTGCCAGCGGCGCGCAAATTTTTTATTAGCTCTTTGATTTCAGAAAATTTAAGTAAACGGAAAATTAAAACCAAAGCAGTATAAGCAGTTAAACTAAAAACCAAATTAAGCCACCAAGGTAAATTGAGCCAGTAAAGCCCTAAAATTACTAGCAGCGCGCAACAAAATAAACTAAATAGATATGACAAATACACCGGCAGATTTAATTTTAAAAGACGCGCGGCTGTTATAAAGTTAAGCAACCAAAAAATCGTTAAACTAACCAAGGCCACCAAGACCGCCCCCCACAAGCCAAATAATGGCAACATAATTAAGTTGCCGATAACGCTTAGCCCAACCAAAATCAAACGGTGCCAGGTATTTCTTTTTTCATGGCCGGTCGCGTTTAAAGCCGCGCCAAAGGGGTATTCTAAAAAAGTGACGACGACGCCTATGCTAAAAACTTGCACGACCAATGAGGCCAAAATGTATTTGTCGGTAAAAAGCCATGGAATAAGTCCTTTGGCGGATAAAATCATACTCATAGTAATACCAAAGCCAACTAAAGCGAGAGATCGAAAAACTAAAAAGAGACTAGCAAAAAATTGCGCGTGATTGTCTTTGCGCCAGAGAGACGTCAGCGTGGTGTATAAGGGGCTAGAAATTGCCATCGGTAAAAATTGTAAAGCGTTTAAAATTTTTATGGGTAAAGCGTATTGCGCCAAAACCACGGCGCCCGCGATAGTGCCGATTAAAATAGAATCTATATTTTGAAAAACTCGCGTGGCGATAATGGCGAGTAAAAATGGCCAAAGCATTTTAATAATTTTTGACCACGGCCAAGCTTCATGGTCAGTATTATTTTTTGTTTTCCGTTTGGCTGTAATATAAGCAAAAGTCGCGTTTAGTATGTTCGCGATAACTACGGCTAAGATTACAAGAAACGGATCGCTTTTTACAAAAATCAAAAGCCCTAAACCTAAAATGGTGGAAATTAATTGCGTGCCGACAATACCAACTGCTTCAAATTTAAAAATATGCAATCCGCGCAAAATACTATAACTGCCAATGACAAAAGTATCGGTTAAATAAAGACTGCTCGCTAAAAGTAAAAGCGGCCAGACATCGCGCGCGGCTGGAATAAAAAAAGGCAAAGATAAAGTAATGGCAATAGAAAGTAAAGCCAACGGCAGCCGTTTAGCGATGGCAAGTTTTAAATACCATTTACTCTTGTCTGGTTCTTTAGCGACTTGGCGCGGTAACCATTGAGAAAAACCCCCATCAACCAACAGTCCCCAAAAAGCCACCAGCGAAAGCACATAACTATAACTGCCGAAAGCTTCCACCGAGAGCCAACGAGCCAAAATTGTAAAATAAACAAAAGTTAAAACTTTTTGTCCGACCGCGGCCAAAATCATCACCGAAGCATTTTTAGAAAGGTTAGTTGTCATAGAGTTGAATTTAGTCCGTCAGCTGACGGATGGAATTTAGAATTTAGAATAGTTTCCTCACTACTAATTACTCACTACTGTCTTTTAATCTAGCAGTTTTTGGCCATAAAAAAAAGAACCAAAAGAAATTTTGATTTTTACGTTCTAAAATTAATTATTAAATTATAATCCCTGATTTGTTCCTCGTTTCATTTTATGAATTAGTTCGTTTTGTAATTGTTTGGCGTCTGCTTGAGACAGCGCCGGTAATCTCCCTTCTGTGGCGTAGGAGCCAGCGGTTTGAAAATTTATATCTGACAAGCCCAAGATACGAGCTAAAATTCCCCGATAAATATCAACGTTTTGAATTCTATCATACGGAATAAGGATATATTTTTTTATAATTATACCGCGTTCTATATGCAGACCGTTATCAGTTAAGTCAAAACGATAAAAATTATACGTAAGTTTTGCCCAGATATATATTGGTATTCCTAAAATAAGCGGAGCTAATATGATATAAGCGATTGCAGTTGTGACAACAATATCTTGACCTGAATCCACTAACATAGCAATTATAATAATTCCAAACATTACAATAATAGCGAACAAGCCACTAAATGATGGTAGGAAGAAGAACCAAATTGCTTTTGGATTAAGATTACGCATATATCTAATTCGGATTAAAAATGTCTTTAAAAAAAGATGTTGTTTTTGTGGGTTTTGAGCCATATTTATTAACCCCCTCGCTTCCGCTCATTAACCAAAGACAAAACCAAAAAATTATATTTACGAATGGAATCAATGAGAGCAATGAAACAAGACCATTTTGGTCTAAATCATGCAGTCGTCTAACTAGTGTAGAAAAACTATAAATTGTTGAAAGGACCACAAATAAAAATACTGCGACAGTAAACAAGCTACTGCTAATATAAGTAAGAGTCGTTGACTCATTAGTTGTTGGTATTAGAGTCACGATAAAATAAACGACTGCGTAAAATATACCTATAAAGAGAGATCCAAAAAAAAATCTACCTTGACTAATTCGACCTTTGTATAAGTTTTTAAAGTAGTTCATATCTATATAGTTAATAAGTAAGACAAAATCATACTAATCACTGATTATAAAGTTGTCAAGGTCGACTTAGAAGACCGTTGAGAAACACTCAATAAAATCAAGGGTTTTGAGGACTTTTTGCCATTAAACCCATTCTTTAATTTGGTAAATTATCTTTTTGAAAACTGCGGGGCGCGGCGGGCGCGTTTAAGGCCGAATTTCTTTCTTTCTTTAGCTCGCGGATCGCGCGTTAAAAAACCCAAAGGTTTTAAAACTGGCAAATGCGCTTCATTTTCTAAAAGTAAGGCCCGTGATAAGCCATGTCTGACGGCGACCGCTTGCGCCACTGGCCCACCACCAGAAACTTTTATGGAAACATCAAATTCTTTTTCACGTCGCAGCTGAACCAAGGGTGAAACGGCCGTTTGTAATTGTTGTTTAGAAAAATATACAATGCCAGCTTTGGCATTGACCACCCATTGACCTTTGCCAGGATAAAGTCTGACTCGAGCGGTCGCTGTTTTCCGTCGACCAATACCTTCAATGTATCTTTTCTTGCCAATATCAGCTAGAGATAAGATAGTTGGCACAAAATTTTCTGGGGGCGTAGGAATTTTAATTTTACTGGATTCCGTGTCCCTAGTAGTAGAAGCTGTCGCTTCACTACGAGGCACGGCCAGCACGGGATGATGAGATGACAGCGCTTCCGCCAATTTTTTTTGCACTTTTTTGGCAGGCGTCTTGGGCTTCTTTTCTTTAACGGTGTCTTTAGTAATAACCATATCGTATATAATAAATAATTTAGAATTTAAAACTTATAACTCAATCTTAAGGTGCTTCAAACGAGTTGTCCGTAAGGTATTTTTTGGCAACATTTGTTTAATCGCTTCCCTAATAACCCAAGTTGGTCTTTTCACCCAAAGCAAACTTAGTTTGGCTTCTTTTAAACCGCCCGGATAATTGGTATGATGTTTGTAAACTTTTTGTTGAATTTTTTTGGCAGTAAATTTAATTTTTTTACCGTTGATAATCGTCACGCTATCGTGGCTGTCTAAATGTCCAGAATAATTTGACTTGTGTTTGCCCATTAAAATCATGGCTACGCCACTCGCTAAACGTCCCAACGATTGCCCCGAGGCATCGATCGTGATGGTTTTAAAAGCCGGCTTGGTGTATTTAGTTTGTTTCTTTAAAGCGAGTTTCATAATTAGAATTTAGAATTTGGTCCGTCAGCTGACGGATAGAATTTGGAATAATACTTACTTTTTATCTTTTTCTTTATCAACTTTAATTTTCACAATGGAGATTTGAACCATTAAAGCATTATCCCCTTGACGGTGACGAGTTTTTAAAATTCTGGTATAACCACCAGCTGTTTCTTTAAAACGCGGGCCATAAACTTCCACCACTTTTTTCGCCGCGCCTTTAGTGTCAAGTAAAATTTCCAGTCGGCGGCGATTGGCTAAACTGGGCGTACGGCCTAAAGAAATTACTCGTTCCACATACGGTTGTGTGGCTAAAGCTTTGGCCTTGGTGGTCTCAATCGCTTCGTGCAAAATTAAAGCCGTCGCCAAATTACGAATCAGGGCCCGTCTTTGGTCTGGCTCTCTTTTTAAAATCGGTGTTTTATCTCGATGCCTCATAATAATTTAAAATTTAAAATTTAGAATTTATAATTCATCACCGACGACTGGTTTATTACCCGTAATACTTTCAAAAACATAACCGAATTGTTCCAGCAAAATCTGGGTCGAGGTCATAACCGCTTCTTGGGGTGAAATAGAACCATCGGTTCGGACTTGTAAATGAAGTTTTTCATAGGTCGTATTTTGACCAACGCGAGTATTTTCAACTTCCAGCCCCACATGCATAACTGGTGAAAAAACAGCATCCAGCGCCAAGGTGCCGATGGGGCGACTTTCTTTAGCGCGCATTTCGACCGGCACATAACCGCGACCGCGTTCAATTGTCAAAACCATACTAAGTTCAGTTTTTTTGTCTGTCATAGTCGCGATTACCTGTTCCGGATTAACGACCTTCAGACCATCCGGCAATTTTAAATCCGCGCCAGTAATAATTTTCGCGCCTTTGACATCTAATGTCGCCTGGACTGGTTCTTCGGAATTTAAATCAAAGCGTAGATTTTTTAAATTTAATAAAATATCCACCGCGTCTTCCTTGATACCGGGAATAGCGGTAAATTCATGGTCAACACCTTCAATTTGCACGGCGGTGACAGCCGAGCCAGAAAGTGAAGACAACAGGACTCGTCTTAGGGCATTGCCTAAAGTTGTGCCATAACCCGGGAAACATGGCTCCCAAGTTAAAATGCTTTCCTTGGGCGATATTACTTCCTCGGAAAAGTTGGTGGGCAAAGGTAGGGTGTGCATAAAAATTTTGTGTTAAAATTAAAAACGAATTAAAAATTAAATTAACGAGAATAAAACTCCACGATGGCTTTAATGTTGACATTGGCCTCGAAATCAGCCAAGGCCGGTTTGCTGACAACTTTACCGGATAACTTGTCTTGATCCAAAACCAGCCAAGCTGGCACTGTTTTATGAGCTAAAGCTTTAACTAAATCGGTAAAAAGTCCTTTGCTTTTTTTGTGTTCCAAAATAGAAATCACATCGTTTTCTCGAACATTAAAAGAACCGACATCGGTGCGGCGATTATTGACCGCGATATGTCCATGCGAAATCATTTGTCTGGCCGACGTGCGTGAGGGTGCGAAACCTAAACGATAAACAACATTATCCAGACGCGATTCCAAGCGCTCCATAATAGAGGTTGAAGTGTCAGAAGTTTTTTTCATCGCTTCATCATAATACCGACGAAATTGCCCTTCATTTAAAATATACATTCTTTTCAACTTTTGTTTTTCACGGAATTGTTTGGCATAGTTAGAGCTTTTTTTCGGACCCTTATTGCCGGCGGCTGGACCATGCACGCCCGGAGCGTAGTTGCGCCTGTTGATGGGGCATTTAATAGAAAAACATTTCTCGCCTTTCAAGAAAAGTTTTTCGCCTTCGCGACGACATAATTTGCACTTGGGATCTCCGGCTAAACTCATAGGTTAAATTAAACGCGACGCGGACGAGGCGGACGACAACCATTGTGAGGTAAAGGCGTAATGTCTCGGATAGAAAGAATTTTTAAACCATTGGCGTGAAGGGCTCTAATCGCAGAATCACGACCTTGGCCAACACCTTTAATAACAATGTCAATTTCCTTTAAGCCAGTATCCTTGACTCGATCAACGGCATTTTTGGCCACAATTGAAGCGGCGTAAGGTGTAGCTTTTTTAGGCCCTTTAAAACCGGCGTTACCAGCCGAAGCCCATGAAATAACATTGCCATCGCGATCCGTTAAAGACAGAATAGTGTTGTTAAAAGAAGCGTGAATGTGGGCAATGCCTCGCGCGACGGATTTTTTAACTTTTTTCTTGCGGCTTTTTTTGACAGGCGCGACCGCTTCCGTCGCGGGAGCGACTTCGGTTATTGTCTTAATAGTATCTAAAACTTCATCCATAATTTAAAATTTATAATTCCGCGAAGCGGTTAGGTCTTAGTAGCGATACGACGACCAGAACTCATCGTTTTTCTGGTATTGCCTCGAACCGTGCGAGAATTGGTTTTAGTCCGTTGCCCTCGGGCTGGCAAATGCTTGGCGTGACGAGAACCCCTATAAGAACCAATTTCTTTGAGCGTTTTAATATTTATCATAACTTCGCGACGCAAATCCCCTTCCAAGCGATAAGTTTTTTCTAAATAATCACGCAGTTTATCACTCGTGCCTTCATCTAAATCTTTCACACGAATGTTGGGGTCAATTTTAAGTTTATCTAAAGTTTGGCGCGAACGAGTTAAACCCACTCCATATAAATAAGTCAGAGCGATTTCTAATCGCTTGTTGTTGGGAACTACTAAACCGGCAATACGTAAGGCCATAAATAATACAAAATTATAAATTAGAAATTTTAAATTCTAAATTAAAGATAGGTTCATAAAGAAAAAGCTTATAAAGACTATGTCTAACATAGACTTCTGTCAAGCTTGTGTCATTTAATTCAAAATTCAGAGTTTTCATATACACATCATTTAAAATCTATAATTTAAAATTTATAATTACTCTAGCCCTGCCGTTGTTTATGCTTGGCAATTTCACAAATAACCATCACCCGACCGTGTCGTTTGATGACTCGGCATTTTTTACAAATTGGTTTAACAGAAGCGCGTACTTTCATACAATAATTTATAATTTAAAATTTATAATTTTTAATTCTTTTCGTCTGCTTAGAGACGAAAAGTGATCCTGCCTTTGGTTAAATCGTAAGGCGACAATTCTACTTGCACACGGTCACCTGGGACTAAATGAATGCGATTAAGTCGCATCCGTCCAGACAAATGGCATAAAATTTCATGACCATTATCCAATTTGATTCTAAAAGCGCCGGCTGGTAAAACTTCTGTGACCAAGCCGAACATTTCCAAAAAACCCTTTTTGTTGATTTTGACTTCGTTATTTTCCTGGCTTTGTGGCGACGACAACTCTTCGCCCAAAACTGGCTGGACTAAATCATCCATGAAGCAGAAATAGATAATGTCAAAATCATATTCAGGTAGTAGAATTTTGCAATTTTAATAAACAAAAGGACAGACTGTAATATAAATCAAAAAAAGACAATTGGCAAATTTTCACTACCTGATAAAAGAATTTGGTAAATTTATAGTAGCAAAATCTGAAATTTAAGGCAAGTCAATGTTACTAAACGGTGCTACTCCAAAATGGCCTTGATTCGTCTGACGCCGGCCGAGGAGGCCTCTTCTTTGGTAATCTTAAAATGCCCCATCTTACCAGTATGTGTCACGTGCGGGCCGCCGCAAATTTCTTTGGAAAAATAGTCAGTGGGGCTAGTGCCAATCGTATAAACTGTCACGCGTTCGCCGTATTTATGTTCAAAAAAGCCCAATGCTCCAGATTCTTTGGCTTCATCTAAAGACATTTCTGTAAAAGACACTGGCCAATTTTTTTGAATATTAGCATTCACAATGTCTTCTACTTGTTTAATTTCTTCGGGAGTCATCTTGGCAGGATGCGTAAAGTCAAAACGCAAACGCTCGGGCGTAATATTGCTCCCTCGTTGCATTACATGGTCGCCCAAAACTTGTCGCAAAGCTTGGTTCATTAAATGCGAGGCAGTGTGATAGTTAATTTCCATTTCTGAATGACCCGCCAGACCACCCGCGAATTTTTTAGCCGCGCCCGCGCGCGATTTATTTTGATGTTCAAAAAAAAGTTCCATGTATTTATGCCACTCATTCTCGGAAATAATTAAATTATTTTTTTGGGTTAGATTTTTAATAACAGATTCAGGCAAACCATAAGTTGCGCGTAAATCAAAAATAATTTCGCCCGTAATTTTATCTAGTTTATTAAAAATTTTTTCACCTTCTGCCAATGCGTGCGCGTATTTAGCTTGCTCCTCTTTAAATAACGCCAAAATTTTATCCTTATTTCTTTTCACGCTCGGGTAATACGGCAAATCTTGATATCGCTCAATCCAAAGTTTTAAAATCTCTGTTAGCTCTAAATCACCAGCCAAATCTAATGACCGGCGGATTAACCGACGTAAAACATAACCTCGATCTTCATTGGCTGGCAAAACGCCATCTGCCAAAAGAAAGACAATAGCCCTTGTATGGTCAGCTAAAATTCTCTGTTCTTTTATACTTTTAGTTTTAAGCGCCAACATAACTGGTTGAAAATTATCTATTTCATAAACTGATTTCACGCCTTGAAGCATAGCCGCGACTCGTTCCAAACCCATGCCAGTATCAACATTTTTTTGCTGTAAAGGAATAAAATGGTATTCGTTGTTAGTTGTTAGTTGGTTGTTGTCGGTTGGCAATATCAACTCTCGTTGATATTGCATAAACACGTCATTCCAAATTTCTATAAATCGTCCGCAAACGCAATTGGGATGACAAGGTTCTTTGTATACTTCTGGTTGATGTAAATCCGTTTGTCCGGTGTCATAAAACATTTCCGTGTCTGGTCCGCATGGACCAATATCGCCGACCGGCCCCCACCAATTTTTTTCTTTGTTATAAGTAAAAATTCTTTCGCCAATTTTGGCTTCTATCCCAGCCTGTTGAAATTGTTCCTGCCAGGCAGAAATACTTTCCGCATCTATGGGCGCGTCCGCGTCACCAATAAAAACCGACACAAATAAATTTTTTGGGTCTAGCCCCAAATATTTTTCAGAAGTTAAAAATTCAAAACTATAAGCGATCGCTTCTTTTTTGAAATAACCCGCCTCGCCAAGACCGTCGGATGAGGCCGTCTCGCCCAGCGACCAATTGCCAAGCATTTCAAAAAAAGTTAAATGCGTGGCATCGCCCACTTCTTCAATGTCACCAGTCCGAAGGCATTTTTGAACATTGGCCAGTCTTTGCCCCAAGGGGTGCTTTTGTCCCATCAAATACGGCACCAAAGGATGCATACCAGCTGTCGTAAACAAAACTGTCGGGTCATTTTCTGGAATCAAAGAAGCCGAAGGGATAATGGCGTGGCCTTTATCTTTAAAAAAATCCAAAAACGCTTGGCGCAATTTATTGGTGGACAATTGTTTCATTTGTTAAATTTAGTAAATTTTTGCAAATTTGTCTAATAAAAAAAGACCCGCGTCATACGAGTCTTATAGAGATCATCTCCAGCAAATATTTAGTACTTTTGTATAACCTTCAAAGCTGTCCGCTTGCTTACAAGACTAAAGGGATGAGCTTCGGTTAAAGACAGCAGGCATTCCTCGATTAGTTTCGCTAATAGCATCTCGGGTTCAGTAGTTCTTATTATTTTGAATTCTGGACCGAGGGAAATCAACTCGCCCAAAAAAATATCCACGGAGCAATTGTTAACGTTATTGAAGCAATCAACAGTTGTAGCAACAATTTTTGTCCGATGATTGTGGGGCAGTGACTTCAGGAATTCCAAAACATTTTTAGGAATTTTATCGCCTAGCTCTTTTTGAAGCAAGGAGTTAGATACGAGTTGATCGTATTCCCAAAGAATCGATACCGACCGATCTTTCAAATGAAGTGCGCAATCATCAAGAGATTGTTCCTGATCTTGTTCAGTTGGCATTTCGAAAATTCTTTGAGCCATCTGCTTGTCAGTAATTATATCATCGAAAATACTGCTCAAGAAAGAATTGTTGAAGCTATTTTTTTCCAACGTAAGAATCGTTTCTCTGTATTGGGCAACCTTTCTTTTGAGCGCTTCTATTATTTTGCGCTGTTCATTTTTCGTTCGCTTTTTCATTTACAACCCCTTTTTCAATTTTTTGGATGGTAATGCCATATGCCATAATGACAAACGGCTTCTACGTATTAATACCTCCTTGATTTTATCCTCAAGATCGGTCGGCATCTGACGAATCATAGAAATGACTTTTTCATCGCTGGCGCTACTAGGAGCTTTTAGCAGGAGCGCCCCAAGCGCTTTAACTGGATCTATTATTTCTAATCTTGGCATAAAATTTCCTACCTTTCTCTTTTTAGTTCTCGAAGAATGAATTGGATTTATGGATTGTTAGAAAAATGATAAATAAGTTGTTCAAATTTATTGAAGCTTAAATCCGCAGTGATTTGATTTGCGCGAAATTTTGTTAAATTGTCGTCAGAAAGAGCTTTAATGATTTGCCTCATCCTTATTCCAAATAAGGATAAATTTGTACAGTGACACATTGTTTTTTCTCCTTTAGTGACACATTGTTTTTTCTCCTTTTATGAGTGAACGTTTTGTGATTGTTAAATTAACATTAACAAAATTTTCTAAATTTGTCAAGCTTTCTAAATAATCTCTAAAAGTGAGGGACTATTCCACAGTAGTAAAGCCGACAACTATCGGCTTACTACATGGCAGGCGTACGAATAATTCCTATATCAATAATCCTTTTTTAAACAACTACACCACTGCCTAAAACGATTTCATTTTGATAAAAAGCCACGACTTGTCCCGGTGTTAATGATCGTTGTGGTTCGTCAAAAGTTATTTGTAATTGTTTGCAATTTTGAACGATCGTTGTATTTTGCAAACATTTTATGGTGGCTTTTTGTAAAGGTTGGTGGTAGCGCGCGCGGACTTCACAACTTATTGGCAACTTTATTTCTTCTAACCAATTTATATTTTCCAAAATACATTCTTGACTAAAGAGTGAAGTATGGTTTGGCCCCATAGCTACATACAGTATATTTTTTTCTAAATCTTTTTTGGCGACAAAATAAGGTATACCACCGCCAATTTTAAGACCATGCCTCTGACCTAAAGTGTAAAACCAAATACCATCGTGCTCGCCAAGAATTTCCTTGGTGTCAATATCAATTATTTTTCCAGCTTTTTTTTCTAAATTGGCACGTAAAAAATCTGCAACTTTTATGCGACCAACAAAACATAATCCTTGACTGTCTGGTTTGGCGGAAACTGGCAAGTTATATTTTTTAGCGATAGCTCGCACTTCTTTTTTTATTAAATCACCAATTGGAAAAATTACGTTGGCTAACTGTTCTTTGGTAATTTGAGATAAAAAATAGCTTTGATCTTTATTGTTGTCGATGCCTGTGGCTAAATGGATTCCTGTCTGCGCGGGAATGACGCGCGCATAATGTCCTGTCGCGATCATATCAAAGCCCGCTTCTTTCGCTCGGTCTAACAGCACGCCAAATTTTATATAACGATTACAAGCGCAATCAGGATTGGGGGTTGCCCCATTTGTCAGCCCATTTAAAAAAGGATTAAAAATTAATTCTTGATAATCAAGTTGAAAATCCCAGAGATATGTGGGCAGGCCTAAAATTTTCCCGACTTCACGGACATCGCGTTCGTCATCTTCCCATGGACAAAGCGTCGCCATTTTTTTGTTGTCATTGGTCCAATTGCGCATAAAGACACCGGTCACTTCGTGACCTTGTTCTTTTAAAAGTACAGCGGCCACAGACGAATCTACTCCACCAGACATAGCGACCAAAACCTTCATAGATTTTGGAATTTTAAATTATAAATTCTTCCGGCCTTCGTAGCCACTTCGGCGGAGTAGGCAAATTATAAATTGAATTCATACGAATACAGTATTAGCAAAAAAATATAAAAAAAGCGAGCTGGGTTAACTCGCTTTTTACTCACGCTGACTCGTAGGTTACCAGGTAGTGGTTTCTTTTGGAAAGAACGAGAGTGCTTCTTCACCGCTGATTTTTTTGCGCGTGACTAAATCATCCAAATTGTTAAAGAGTGTATCTATACCCGCGTCAAATTCGCGCTGATCTTCTCGTCTCTGTATATTTGCTTGTTCAGCTTGTTTAGCCGCATCATTAGCCGGACCACCAATGACCCATTCGGAAGGCATTATGTCTCCAACATACAAACCTTGAACGTCAGGTTTTTCAACAAAGACATAGCTTCCATTTACCCAGAGCACGAGTCCGCCACATTGAGTATTATAGACTGCGAATGGGTAATTTGTTGTGCTTGCCATAAAAAGTCCTCCTTTTAGACTGTTAAATATGTGATTTAAAAGAGTTTTTGTTATTATATTTAAATTATAGCACATTAACAAAAATTTGTCAAGAGGCAAAATAGACAATAAATATAAGGCGTTTTTAGTTGCAAAAAATAACGGCTAGGTAGACTGTTCCACCTAACCGCGCTGCCTTAATCACCAAAGTGTCATTGAATTTTCCTTGGCTGTTTAATTATATAACTTTGTAATAAATATTCAAATATTAAAGAGCGGTTAAGCATGATGAGAGACCTCACCGCCACTTCTAATTGACCGAGGCACCGTTTCACCAGACATCCTGACCTGTTCAGTTGAAGAATTTTTTGGTAAAATGAAATCATGGTTTCAAACTTTCTCCAAAAAATGAAGAACCGCGCCGTAAGCGGTGCGGTATCGGAATTCTTCCGTAGCCAACCCTCCTTAGCCAAGGCTACGGCAGGGTTCTCCTCGCCTTTGCTACTCTGCGAAGTAGCTTCGCTACGAAGCACGAGCATCCTCGCGGCAGCCTACTCCGCCGAAGCAGCCACTTCGGCTGCAAAGGCCGGAAGCCGCGAGGTATTCTGGCGAAGGAGAATAAAATTACCTCTTATCCTAGTTATCTTGGGTGTTATCACCTTGGGCTTTGCTTGCGCGGGCGCGACAAAGCACGGCTTCATGCATAATTCTGGCATGAGCCCTGTTGTAATGACATCGGCAAACAATCAGGAATGTTGCAACACGAGTATCTCCAAACACTTCGGGCAATGGAAAGACACTCTTTTAGTCGTGCCACGCGAGATGCGTGATGGATTATTTCTGCTTATATTGGGGCTGATAGCGACACTGGCCGTTGGACTATTCCGACTGCGAGAACCTTTTAGCGACTATTATTTACCGTCGTCTAGGTTATACGAGAGGGACAACCCCAATCTCGCGCTCTTTAACCATCTCAAACTTGCGTTCGCGCGAGGTCTGCTCAACCCGAAAATTTACTAACAAACTTTCGCCAGCCTTGATCCGTGTTTACGCACAGATTAGTTTCCGGCTGGTGTTTTTATTATTTACTCGCTTAAATTTCTAACCATCATTAAAAATATGAACAACCCTAACGAACACGAAATAAAGTCGCCCGAGGCGCAACCTTCGGCAAAAACCAACCGTCTATTCGTCCCGATTGCTATTGTGATTGCTGGCGCGCTCATGGCCGGAGCGATCTATTTCTCATCCAGTAAAACCCCGAGCGCGCCGACAGTCGCAGGCAATAACGCGGCCGCGAATCAAGAACTCCCCCAAGACGATATCAGTTCGCTTGATCAGATGGCTGATATTTCTGCCAGTGACCATATTCGCGGCAATCCGGACGCGCCAGTTAAGATTGTTGAGTATTCAGATACCGAGTGTCCATTCTGTAAACGTTTCCATGACACCATGAAGCAGATTATGGACGAATATGGCCAGGACGGCAAAGTGGCCTGGGTTTATCGCCAATTCCCATTAACTCAATTGCACTCTAAAGCGACTAAGGAAGCGGAGGCAACGGAATGCGCCAATGAGCTGGGCGGACCGGATAAGTTTTGGGCGTATATTGATCGCTTATTCCAAATAACCCCATCAAACGATGGTCTTGATCTTGCCGAGCTTCCGAAAATCGCGCAATATGTCGGTCTTGATGTAAATAAATTCAACACTTGTCTTTCCAGCGGTAAATACCTAAGCCATATTCAATCGGATACCCAAAATGCTACAGTCACTGGCGGCAACGGCACGCCGTGGAGTATTGTGGTTACTAAAAACGGAAAAAAATATCCGTTATCCGGCGCGCAACCATATGCTTCGGTGAAGCAATTGATTGAGCTGGCTCTGCAGGAAAAATAACTATGGTCATTCAAGCTCTGCAAAAAGTATTCACTAAACCCTGGTACGCGCTTCTCGCTCTTAGCACAAGCGCGGCGGTTTTTGCGTTGGCCGTCTGGCTGCCCAACATTCCACTCATTGTACGAGTGATGGGTCATCCCGGCATATCTTTTTCGCAGAAGCTTGATTTGCCGATCAGTCTCTTGGGTTCGATTAGCACAAACTTTACTCCCCTCTCTGCTTCCTATACGGTTGCTATTGCTATCTTGTTTGGAGTGAATCTGTCCATGTTTGTCTACTTCCTAAGGCGGAGGATTGCTCTCGTAAAACAGAGCGGAGTCGCCACTGGAATTTTCGGCCTAGGGAGCGGTATTTTGGGTATGGGCTGCGCCGCCTGCGGATCATTTCTTTTGACGAGTATACTCTCACTCGTGGGCGCGGGCGGCATACTAGCGTTTCTGCCTCTGGCCGGTGGCGAGTTCGGTCTCCTGGGAGTGATTTTACTTGCCGTTTCTCTCTACCTCATCGCTAAGAAAATTCAAAATTCCGCGGTTTGCAGAATTACTAATTAAAATAAAAAAATATGAACCCCATTAGAAATTCAATAATCTAGTCGGGGCATATAACTTTTAAATTACCATTATGAATAAACAAATTTCTAACGGGGTGAACCTACAAATACCACTCACTAAAAAAGAGCGGAAAGCGCTCAAGCGACAAGAAAAAATTCAATCAAAAGAGATAGTTTCAAGGCAACGGCAAACAAAGAAACTAATTAAATGGGTCGGCTGGAGCGCGTTTAGTATTGCGATCATCAGTGGTCTTGTCTGGCTGGTCGCGTCACAGCCAAAGACTCCCGCATCCGACATCATTTCTCGATCCGGCTTGCACTGGCATGCGGAGCTTACGATCAATGTTAAAGGCGAAAAACAGAAAATCCCGCCAAACATTGGCATCGGCACAGTCCATCAGCCCATACACACTCACGATGACAGTAATTTGGGCATTGTGCACATGGAATTTCAGGGTCTTGCCCGCAAGCAGGACATCACACTCGGCCAGTTCTTCAAAAACTGGGATAAAGATATCCGTTCATTCGGCACGAATATGAAGATGATGATAAATGGGGAAGAAAATACAGAATACGAGAATTACATCATGGGCGACAAGGACAAAATCGAGCTCTGGTACGAATAGGGTTATCCCCAGCAGGGGTTATTGACAAATAGGGTATAGGGGTATAATCTATATGTATGTTGCTTGCTATTATTAAACTATGGTTGATCAAAAATTAAAAAAGCGCGCTCTGCATCGGGCAAAGATTCTCAAAGGTCAATTCAATGGTCTTATTAAAGCCATTGAGAAAGAGGAATATTGTCCCACTCTTTTGGAACAATCGCTCTCTATTCAAAGGTCGCTCAAGAGTCTTGATAATTTTCTTTTGGAAAACCACCTTCGTTCTCATGTCAAACATCAAATGCAGAGCCCGGGTAAAGATAAAAAGGCCATCAAAGAACTCATTAAAATTTATACCTTATCAAATAAATAAAATATATGATGGGAAATTATTTGGGAAGTATGTTTGGTTGGGGGTTAGGAGGAGGACTGATGATGATTCTGTTTTCGGTTGCTCTTATCTTTTTCATTGTTTGGCTGGTCAGGGAAATGAATGGCAAAAAAGATCATAACGAAACACACAATTCAAAATCGGCTCTTGATATTCTTAAGGAACGATACGCCAAAGGCGAAATTGACCAAAAAGAGTTTGCGGGAAAAAAGAAAGATCTAGGAAAGTAGTCTTAATGTTATATTCAACACTATATGGAATTCGATTACACTATAATCACGACGAAAACCTTTGATGAAGCGGTTTTGAACGTACAAGATGAAATAGTAAAAGCTGGCCTGCGCGTCTTGTATGTCCACGATGTGCAAAAAACGCTAGCCGAGAAAGGTTTCCAAAGAGAGCCGTTTAAGATTGTTGAATTTTGCAACGCGAAGTTTGCCAATGAGTTTTTGAATATTGATATCAAGATCGGTCTTTGCCTTCCGTGCAAGATAAACGTCTATACGAAAAACGAACAAACGGTTATTTCTGGCCTGCGTCCGATTGTTCTGCCGCAGTTTTTTCCTCACGCAAATTTAGGCGAAAGACCAAAAGAAATTGACCAAATCATTCAAAACATTATCAATAACGCGAAATAGTTTATCAAAAATAATTAACTTTTAATTTAAAAATATGAAACTATCAAAATTAATGCATCTTGCCAGTGTTGTTGTGTTTCTTGCGGGAGTAGTCACATTTGCATCCGCAATCATCGGCGGTGCGGATAATCTTGTCTTCGGAGTTACAAAGGTCGATGCCTTACTCTGTGCTGGAATTCTTATTCTTATCGCAATTTCGCTTCAGATTGCAACAATTCATCATATGATACTTGAGAAGCGCGGAGAAATCGTTTAATCAATTAATCCAAAATATATGGAACAACTATCATTAAAATCATACGGTTGGAAATGTGTTCTTGGTGCCGAGGCGGTATACATTCTTTGTTTGCTAGGTGGATTTCTGCCGCTTCGTAGCGCGCAAGGCATTGAACTTCATCACCGACTGTTCGAAACATTACCCGGCTTTACCTGGATAAGTTTTGGTAGCTTTATTCTTGGCGCGGTATATATGTTTATCTTGGCTTGGATTTTCGCTGCCTATTTCGTGTGGATGCATAATTCAAGTTTAATTAAAAGTAATAATTAAAAAAATACACAATCATAATAACAATAATAGTGAGGGTGAACACAAAGGAATGATATGGCTGATGATTCCCTGCCGCCTTCTATTGGGTATTCTCTTCCTCGATTAAAATTATCACAAAATTATGAACGCTAAAAATATCTATTCAAATATTGCTGACTGGTATGACATTGGATTGTGGCTCAATGGCTATAAAGGAGCTGTCAATTATATAACTACTTATTTGCCGTTTCGCGCGGATGATTCCTTTAAGGTGTTGGACGCGGGGTGCGGAACTGGTCTTTATTCAATTGCCATTTTGGAAAAATTTCCAAAATCTCAAGTTGTTGCGTTCGATCTCAATAATAGGATGGTGGAAAAGATGAAAAAAAATCTTGCAAAATATGGACTTGAAAAAAGAGCCACTGTTTTTGTTGGAGATGTGCTTAAAAATATTTCCAGTGAGGAGCGCGATTTTGATCTGATCGTAGCGGGAGGCGTTTTAGAATATGTTGAGATACAAGGGGCTGTCAAAAATCTCGCTCGCTCTGCGCGAACAGGCGGATATTTTCTTAACTCTCCGGTCAAGGATAATCTGCCGGGTAGAGTCATAGGAAAATGGATGGGGTTTAAACCATATTCTACTGAAGAGAATATTTTAGCTTTTGCGCGGAATGGTTTTGAGCTACAAAAAACTATAAAGATTCCGTCTCGATTTTTTCCAATTTGTTTAGTAAAAACTATTCATCTTTTTAAACATAATTAAACTATATGATCAACACCAAATCATTTTTTAAATTTTAAAAAAACACCGTGCTCGTTCCTGCCGAACAATATGTTGAGACTCTACTCAATATTACTAATCCTGGTGAATGGATGGCGCATTGCCACATTGCCGAGCATCTGGAAAGTGGCATGATGTTCAACTTCAAATAAAAAAGCGAGCCGTTGGGGACTCACTTTGAAGTACAGTCTAATGTCTAGTTATTATATCAGTGCATCCATACTACGAACTTTTTGAACGACTTCTTCCATTGCTTTAATCGCTATTTTCGAAGAGCCATACACAAATTCAGACGATATTAGTGTCGTATGAAGATGACCATCACGATATAAGTTTATTGCTCCAGCAAATTTACGGGTCTTTACATCACGTCCGTAAACTTCACATCTGATATTATTTTCGTTAGTTTGAATAACTAATGCTGTGATTCTTGTCATGTTTACTCCATTTGTTTAGTTAATTTTAAAAGATCAAATTTGATTGTAAATTGTACCTTATCAGCTACTCTGATGTCAAAATTTATGGCAAGTAGTTCAAAGGATTCTGGGGAATGCCGCCCAGTCTTGTTTCAAAATGTAAATGGGCGCCTGTCGTCAAAGGTCCGGCGCCGGGCGTGCCGGGTTTGCCACCAGATAGCCCAATCACCTGCCCCCGCGCCACAACATCGCCTTCTCGCACATAAATCGCGCTGACATGACCATAAACCGTGGCCAAATCATCACCATGCACCAACATAATATAGGAATAACCCAGACCGCCATTGCGAGCCCGCCCCACATAACCAGAGGCCGCGGCTTTTATGGGCGTGCCTTGAGAGACGCGAATATCTATCGCCGGATGTTCAAAAATGTCTCTAAATGGATATGACGGGTCGTTAAAATAAGCGGAAATGCCTCGCGCTGGGTCCACCGGCCAAGAAAGTTTGCCGCCAGACAACCCCTCTAATTTGTTAGCGAGACCAGCTTTTAAAATCTTGTCGCGTAAAACATTAGCTAAACGTTTTATTTCCGCGTCATTGGCGGCCTCTTGGGCTTGAAGTTGTGCCTTTAAAGATAAATACTTGGCTTCGGAATTTTTAGTATCTTTCAAAATTCTGGTTTTTAAACTTTGCTCATCTGAAAGCGAATCCTTTTGGTCTAAAAGTTGGGCTTGCAATGTTTCTAGTCGCTCGCGTTTTTTTTGTTGTTCGATCCGTTCTTGCTCCAACTGATTTTTAAAAGCTTGAACTTGCGTTAATTTTTGTTGAGTTCTTTCTTGGAGTACCGACAGTTGCGACTTTTTTGCGAAATATTCTGGCAAACCGCCTTCTTGTAAAAACATTTCCAAAAGACTGCGATTTTGTTCGCTTTGGAGTAAGCGCAACATTTGGGCGATTTCACCTCGTTTTTGTCCGATCATCTTACGCCTTTGAACAATGTCGGCTTCTGTTTTGGCAATATCTTCATTCGTTTCTTGGATAGCCAGTTCAGTTTTGGTCACAGCCAATTCTGCTTGGTCGATTCTATTTTCTAAAAAACCAATCCGACTCTGTAAAGAGGCCGCTTGTTTTTGAGTCGTTCTAACTTTCAATTCATAATCGGTAATTTGTTTTTGCAAAGCGTCCATTCGTTGTTTTTTTATAAAAATCTCACGGTCAATTTGGTCAATCGTGCGATTATCCTCCGCGGCTGATAAGGGCGCGGGTAATTGAATTAAAATAAAACCAACCAAAATTATTAAACCGAACTTTTTGAACATATCAGGTAGTAGAAAGTCGCTAGTTTAAAAAATTTATAATTAAAATCATATTATAATTAAACATAGTATAAAGCTCATTTTCCATAAAAGCTATTTTTTAAATTTAACGAGTATGATTTTGGCGACTTTTCACTACCTGACGTATTTAAATTATATCAGAAAAATATAAAAAAGTCGCAGGTGATGTCCTGCGACTTTCTCGTTCCAATGACAGCTCACTCATTTTCTAGTGGCTGTAAAATTTCACTCATATTGTTGGCGAACGGAGCCAAAAACCCTTCGAGGTTTTTTAAGTCCATGGCATCGCCATAAACGTTTATCAAGCGCATGGCCACCACCGCCTCTTCACGGAATTTTTCAATCAATAACGCAACCTTTTTTTCCTTTTCACCTACTTCCTTTTGGTTGTTTACTATTTCTTGCTCACACTCAAAGACTATTCGTCCAAGGGCATCGCACATATGTTCTGTGGCGCCACGAATTATTTGAGCTCTTTCTTCCCGTGTCGGAGCTCCTTCGGATCTTACTTGGATCTCTTCTAAATTAAAATTGTAGGTTTTTAAATAATTTTCGAAGAGATTTTTTGTCCTTCGTTCAAATCGAAGCAAAAATATCTTATCCGTAATATTTTCAGAAATCTCCGCCACTTCATCGCTGAAGTTTGTGATGATCTCATAAATGTTCGGAGTTTCATAATGAAGCTGTTTTTCGGTCTGGCTCTCTAGCCGAAAGTAGGCCGAGTCGAGCAGATTATCAAAATCTTGGCTGGGAACTTGAGTTTGCGCGCTTGTTTCCAAGCAAACTGTGGTTAATGCAAACAATACAAGAACTACTATAGTTTTCATTGGGATAACTCCAGATTGTATGTGATATTGATTTATGAATTGTTAGCTACTTTTCAATATATATTATAGCACAACCAAATAAATTTGTCAAGGGCTGTAATCTATAATGTTTTAAGCCTTTTTAAAGACTCATCTTGGCCTAAAAATTCTAAACAACTAAAAACTTCGGGTGAGTTTTCTTGTCCAGTAATAACAACCCGCAAGGGCCAGAGCCACTCGCTTTTAGCCAAATTATTTTCTGTTAAATAATTTAAGCTGACTAGTCGTAAATTTTCCGCTGTCCAATTTGTTTGCTGTTCCAGCCACTCTCGCCACCAAGCAATTATTTTTGAAACTTCAATCGTGCCTTCTTTTTTAGAAATTAAATCTCGATCTGGTTTTTGATAATTCAAAAGAGTTTGAATTATATTGTTGGCTTCTTTTAAAGTTTGAGCGCGATCTTTGACTACTTTAACAGCCGCTAAATTTAAATTTTTATCCGAATCAAATTCTTGCCAGTATTTCAAATAATCTTCATTGTTTAATTTTCGTAAATGTTCCGCGTTAAAATATAGTAATTTTTTTTCATCAAAAATAGCTGGCGATTTTTGAATGGCTTCTAAAGAAAATTTATCAATAATTTCATCCACGCTCATTATTTCCGAGTCGGTATTGCCACCTTTTTGCGAACTCCAGCCTAAAAGTGACAAGGCGTTGATAACTCCGGCAGGAATAAAACCCTCATTTTTGAGATCTAAGATACCTTTAGCGCCATTTCTTTTAGAAAGTTTGCTTTTGTCTGGCCCTAAAATAAGTGGTAGATGCGCAAACTGTGGTGGTCTTTGACCAAAAGCTTCATACAACAAAATATGCTTGGGTAAAGATGGTAGCCACTCAACGGCGCGAATAACGTGGGTAATTTCCATAGCAATATCATCAACGACATTAGCCAAGTGATAAGTGGGAAAGCCATCGCTTTTGAGCAAAACAGTATCGTCTAAAGTGTTTGTATTAAATTCCACATCACCCTGAATACAATCTGGTATATTTAAAATTCGTCCTTTGGGAATGTTTTGACGAATCACACATTTCTCGCTTTTGGCGGCTTGTAATTTTTCTGCTATTTCTTCTGCGCTTAAATTTTTACATAAGCCATCGTATTGGGGTGGTAATTTTGAAGCGGTTTGTTCTTGTCGTAATTTTTCCAGTCTGTCCTCGGAACAAAAACAATAATAGGCCGAATTTTTTTCCACTAGTTCTTGCGCTTTTTGTTTGTAAAGGGCGAGTCGTTGGCTTTGAATGTATGGTTCATAAGTGCCCCCAACTTCAGGCCCTTCGTTCCAATTTAAGCCCAACCAGCGTAAAGATTCATAAATCGCTTCCAGACTCCCTTCGACCAAACGTTCTTGGTCAGTGTCTTCAATGCGTAAAATAAAAACACCTTTCATTTTTTTAGCCAAAAGCCAATTAAATAAAGCGGAGCGAATATTGCCCACATGGGGGTTGCCAGTTGGACTAGGCGCAAAACGAACTCGAATAGTCATAGCTTAAAGAATTATAAATTTTAAATTTGCCTACTCCGCCGAAGTGGCTACGAAGGCTGGATAAATTATAAATTAATACAATATACATTGTAAATTATTGATGAATAATTATCAATTTTTTAGATCCTTGTAGATAAATTTAGCAACGGCGTTAAAAATACGACCCAGTCGCCACGGTTGTTGCAACAAGCGCCACAGCCACTCCAAATTTAATTTTCGTAAAAATACAGGCGCGCGTTTTATTTGACCGCTTAAAAATTCCAAGGTGCCACCGACGCCAATTAAAATCTTGGCTCGTGGTAAAAAATCGCGTTGGTAATAGCACCATAATTCTTGCTTGGGACAACCAAAAGCGCACAGAATAATTTCGGCGCCAAGTTGATTTAATTTTTCAGTTAGTTCCAAAGTTTCTAGATGCCATTCTTTTTCTAAAATACCAACGCCCGCATAAACAATATTTAATTGCGGATAAATACTTTTCAAATTAAAAGATGCTTCTTCCGCTGCTTTTTCTGCCCCACCAACTAAGGCCACTTTGTACCCCCGTTTTTCTGCTTCTGTAAAAATATCCATAACCAAGTCGGCACCAGAAATTTTTTCAAAAATCTTTTTATCCACGCCAAAACCAAAAGGCAAACGAAAAAGCAAACCTATGGATTTTAAGATTCCTTGTCCGTTTCTTTCGGCCGACCATAAAATTGACGCCGAGTCTGGAATATTATAATCGGCGTGGCTTAAGGCATTTTTTAAAGCCGAATTCTTTTGCGCGCGCAATAAATTTTCGGCATTGGGCGTAAAAATCAAAAGTGGCCGACTAATAAAATTTAGACGTTCAAAAACTTCTTTTAAAAAAATCTGTCGCGGTGAAGCCACGATTTCTAATCCCCAAATATTTACAGTTTTCATCCACTTTCCAAATTAGCGATTAATTTCTAAAATATCAAGAGCTTAACTGCTAGAAAAATTGAAACAAAATGCTCAACTTGTCTACTCCGCCGAAGTAGCTTCGGCTACGAAGGCCGAAAAAACTTCTAACTTAAAACTTAAAACTAAAACTAGCTATGTCAGGTAGTGAAAATTCGCCAAAATCATACTCGTCGAGTTTAAAAAATAGCTTTTATGGAAAATGAGCTTTATACTATGTTTAATTATAATATGATTTTAATTATAAATTTTTTAAACTGGCGACTTTCTACTACCTGATATGTCAGGTAGTGAAAATTCGCCAAAATCATACT